>TARA_R110001599_G_scaffold77088_1_pt1 | contig 224447 bp, 214 predicted proteins | sample TARA_R110001599 | Tara Oceans TARA_R110001599 (sample SAMEA4398360) | marine metagenome | biome: Polar Biome; feature: [MES] marine water layer (ENVO:01000295) within the mesopelagic zone...; material: water (ENVO:00002006), including particulate matter (ENVO:01000060) such... | reverse complement strand
TCCCAATTTGGGAATCCCGAATCTGACATTAGGCGACAAGCGCTAAGAAACGCCGCGGTGGGCGGTTGTTCCTGGTCGGTGTGGAGGGGATCAAGGGCCATCTGATCGCACGGCTTTCACGCGGGCACACAATCGCTTTTCGAAGGAACTGCCGCTGGTCTGGTTTGAGCAATTGGCAAGCGAGCGTGTGGTTGTGCGCTATTTGCGCGGCCAGCCAACGCGATTGTTTGAGCGGATACCAAGACGCGAAGCTGAAGCGCTGGACTGTGTGGTCTATGGGTTTGCTGCCAGGCAGCTTGTACATGCGAACTGGCTGCAGCGGCGATCACTTGTGCCAAGTGGAAGGAGGCGCTGATGCGGATAAATCCAAAAGGGTGATTCGGTCAAACTGGATGGAGTGAGGACCCGCAAATTTGCAGACCCGCGTTAAGTGAAATTCAGGCCCCTGAAGCCCAGTCATCAACTGATTTTAGGTGGCTACTCTGATCTTGCGACAACTCAGCCTCAAGAAAATTTGGAGCGTTCGTATTCATTATGATTTGTTTGCACCGCATATTTTCAATTTTTAGAAGCGGCGCCTCCCAGTCCATTACCCAGTATCGAGCGGTGTATCTATCTGGTCCATCAGATGTTGTGATTTGATAATATTTTCCAGTTTCAAACATTTGAAATCAGTCCTTTGCATTGACTAAAACGTGCTAGTGGCACTCTCAATGTCTCTTAGTATAGCGCCCCGGTGCTAACCAGCAGCATTGCCGGTTCGCTTGGAGGAACTGGCTGAATAAGAATAGGCATCGTTCACATGAGATCGGGTTTTTTACTCAAAACACTTAATAGCAAAACCAGTTCAATTAAACTGCGCCGTTTAAGAAAACCGGTTCAAGCTCTGCACCGTGCCTAAGCCATATGTCTACATAGGCTTCGGGCAGATTGACATACCTCGCAATCTCCTCAACAGTTCTGCTTCCATTTTCAACAGCAGCAGCAAGCAACACGCGGGCGTCACTTGGAAGCAAAATCGACATAGCTTTGAAACTGCCGGCTTTGTCGTTCAAAGCAGGTGTAAAAATTTCTGTGTGTTTCAGTTCTGGCAATATTATTGCGGGTATCAGACGCTTCAAGCCCTCAGGCGTAGAAACACAGGAACCGGGCGGATCAAATATGTGCAAAGCTTCTTTAACAATAACTAGACGTCGCCAGTCTGAAGGCAGGTCTTTACCATAAAGAATTTGAACATGGATCTCGATCTCACCACTATATAAGCTGCCAACAGGTATAGCAGTGCGTTTAAAAGCTCCACGAAATGCCTTGTGCCTGCGTTCAACCCCGTGCAATTCTATGATCTTGTAATCTGTATTTTCTTTTATCCATGACAATACATCGTTCACTGCAATCGGCAGCGAATTTACATGGCGAAACGAATCGGCGAGTGCAACTAAAGTCATAACACTCGCCGATATCAGATTTCGGCGGACTCAATCAACCCAAATTATGAGGTGTGAAGAAATCTTTCAACAGGAAGTGGCGATAAGTTCTCTTCCAGTTCATCAGATTTTAATGACAAACCAGTTTCCACTTCAACAAATGCAGCGTGAGCCGCTTTGCAAAATTCGCCCACTGTTACCTGCTCTTCCCCGGCGAAGAATTTCAGGTCAAGGACGCTTGCCCCGTCATTCCCGACAGGAAACAGCAAGCTTATGAGATTATCCATCTCGGCCATAGCTATCTCCTTAGTTTGTTCTGCTTTAAATAAAGGGTATACGTTAAACATTCGTTCGCGAATTTATAACGTCCCTAAACGATCCAAACCAAATCCGGTCTAGACCGCTTCCTTAGGGAAAATGCTCTTTTGTCAAGCTACTTTCAATAGCAAATATGCAACATACATAAAGTCTTTTTTATTTCTCGTTAAAAAACAATACGTTAAGTGAATTGACATTTTCTTGAATGAGGAACCGGCAACCAATTCTTAGCAAATTCTCAAGGAAAATCACTCTTCAGCCTCACGCCAACTCCACCGCCATTCTCTGGGATGAATTCTACACCAGCGGTCTCCAGCGCCGTACGCATCGCATTTCTTGCATCTGCTGACACCGCGCGCCTGCTTTTCTCAAAATCAACTACCGTTGATAATCCTACCCCTGCCATTTCAGCAAGTTTTGGCTGTGTGCACTCAATCAGGGCGCGTGCCGCGCGGCACTGTGATCGGGTCATTTGCAAAAATCAACATTTTCTGTTGATAACAATCCTATCAACATAGTTTGTTGAATACCACAAGAGCAACGCGATGGGCACCCCTTTTCGTGAACCGGACAGCTCTATCCAGATGACACCGAAATTGCGGCGGCGTCTGGAAGCAACGATTGAACACCGTGTATCGCTGATGGACGCCATCGATGGCAGTCCGGAATTGGAAGAAGATGCGGACAATGAAGACAGCGATCCAGCAGAGCCATGGCTCTGCTGGACGCTAACCGGCAACGTCGACACAGACACGAGCAATCAGGACCTGGAATGCGAGAACTTCGCGCGTTGAGTGTAATGGATTCTTCTTGACTCCATTATTGTCGTATGTGATTAATGGATGCAACATGAAGCCAAAATGGGATCCTGACAATGAATTACAAACGCAACGAATATATCAGCCTGACAGGTCTGAGCGTGCCCAATTTGAAAAACTACGAGAAACGGGACTTCATGCCTGGTCCTGTCGATGGCGAGGAAGTCGAAGAGGGTTCGGTTCGCCGCTTCACGCCTTTCATGGTCCTCAAGACTGCTCTCATGCGGCAATGCATCGAACAACATCATCTGGATGTTCGCCGGGCGTATCGTCTGATCAACCACCGGTTTACAGGGCTCGAACTGTTCGCGCTGAAAAGCAAGATCAATAGCTCGGTCGAAGGCAAGCCGATTTTGCTTGGTTTTGAAAGCGAAACGCTCGGATCATCCGAAGGTGTTTCGATATATGGCGGTTATTCCGATCATGTCGCGGAGGTGTTTAAAAGCCATATGTCCGAGGACAGGATTTTTTCCTTCTTCTGGCTCGATGTGTCGAAAGAATTTCGCGAAATCAAAAGGCTTGCAGCCGAGAACGGCATCGAGTTTGAACTCTGATGTTTGATCGTCTGCGCAATATCCTTTCCGGCAGAGACAAAACCCGCGCGCTCGACGCTGCAGCCGGTGGCCGTCGCTGGCGCGATGACAGGCGCGGCACGGATCAGGTTTCCACCGTGCATGGTGGTGCTTCCGTTATTGCTGCACGGGCAGCGCATTGGGCCATGAACAAGCCGGAAGGCACCCGCATTGTCGCCAGCCTGGTCGGCAATCTGGTTGGCACCGGGATCACGCCGCGACCGCAGCACAGCGATGAAACTGCGCGCGAAATGGCGATTCATGCGAGAATCTGCTCCCAACTTTTTGGTGTCCAAAAAATGAAGCCGTAGTCCCATGAGGCGCATGAAATTATATTTCAGAATAGGACCCAAAATGCTTTTTTTGCTTTTGAAAAAGATTTCACCGCTCTTTGCCAAGCAAGGGGCAGGAACTATTTCTTTACTTCACAGACATTTACCTGTCTTTATCAGATGGATTCAAGCTGCGACGATAAACAGGCAAACCTTCTGACAGGGCAGGCAACGGATGGATCTTTCATTTTTCAATAGTTCACTGGATGATTTTATAACGCTGTTTGTCGTGGTGGATCCCATCGGATCCATTCCGGTATTCATTGCCTGCACGCAAGGCCTGTCCGCCTCGGAAAGCCGGAAGGTGGCCATCCGCGCCATTATCTATGCCACCGTCATTCTTGGCTTCTTCATCGTTGCCGGCCAGCTGATCATCGAAGCACTCAAGGTTGATCTGACATCATTCCAGTTGGCCGGTGGCATTGTCTTGTTTCTGTTTGCCATGACGATGATATTTGGTGATGGCAAGCCGGCAAATGAACTCAAGGTTCTCAGTGACAATGAAATAAAACAGATCGCCGCCTTTCCCATTGCCATTCCGTCCATCGCAGGGCCCGGCCCCATGCTGGCTGTTGTGACCTTGACCGACAATCATGGCAAATCCGTTCTGGAGCAATCCCTGACGTCGGTTCTGCTTGCTGCGGTTCTTGCAATCACCCTGATCCTGCTGTTGCTTGCCGGGCCTATTCACCGCTTCATCGGTACCTCCGGCGCTGCCGTCATCAGCCGGGTCATGGGGATCATTCTGGCCACTTTGGCCGTTGACAATATCGTCAACGCAGCGCGCGAGCTGGCCACGACATTCTAAAACGGATCCAGAATACAAAAGGCGGGCAATGCCCGCCTCGCCAGTTCAAGGATTGTGCCGCTATCCCTACCAGAGTGCGTAGCGCAGCGTCGCCTTGATTTCATGCCTGCTGAAACCATTGTCCGTGCCCTGTACACCCGATGCACCGGCTGTCTGAGACGCACTGTCGAAGGCATAGGTGTCCCCGCCGTCAATATTGACATAGCGATAGCCCATATCGGCCTTCAGATTGCGCATGAATTCATAGGAGAAACCAGCCATCAGGGCATAGGTGAAGCGCCAGCTCTGCTCGCCGCCATGCTGGACATTGGCCGGACCAACGCCACAGAGATCACCGCCGTCAACACAGGTCTCCTGGGCATTATAACTGTCATAATCCATCAGCGTGTAGCCCGCACCGGCCCCGACATAGGGTGTGAAGCCGACATAGGTGCCAAGATCAACATAACCGTTGGCCATCAGACCATAGGCATTGAAATCCGCGCTGCCGGCTGTCGAACAGCCGGTGGCCGTATTGACATTGGTACACGGTTGGCTGCCGGAAAAACTGCTGCCACTGAATGTACCGTTTTGATAGTCCAATGCGCCTTCGGCACGAAACCAGTCGGACAGCTGATACCCAACACCAAAGCCGACACTGACATCTGTATCAAAGTCTGATGTGGCATAATTTTGTGTATCGTAGACCAAAGTGGTTGTGTTGAACGTCCGATAGGATGTCGCTGAACCATCTGTTGAAAAATCATAACCGACATCGCCACGCAGATACCAGCCATTGCCAACCTCCACCGGAACGGTGCGCGGCAGTTCCGGCGCAAAAATAATATTGTCCAGATCGGCTGAATGCGCAGCCCCGGCACTGCCTAACACCAGCACGGCGATCATGGAACGAGACATGACACTCTTGAACATACAACCAGTCCCTTTACCTGGCTTCGCGTGACCTGCCGTCACCCGAAGCGAATTCAATATCGGCAATATCCGACAAACTGGTTAAGGTGCAGTTAAGTATGTTTGTTCACCACATTTGTTTACGCTTCATTTTCCATGACGTTTTGAGGCAATGCCCCAATGCAAAACCGCCCGGCAAGCCGGGCGGTTGAATATCTGTCTGTCTGTCTGACGTTCTATTTGTAGACAGGCGGGATATAGGGCGGAACATAGGGCTCTGGTTCACAGTCGCGGCCAGGAGAGTAGCGAAGACCGGCACGCACCTCATGCACATTGAAATCATGGTCATAGCCAGGGCCGCCGCCGGTTGAATAACCGAACATCTTGCCACCGGAGACATAGCGGTAGCGATAGCCACCATCAACGGCAAGGTCACAGCGTATTTGATAGGCACCACCAGCCATCAAAGCTGCACTGAAGCGCCATTCGGCATTGCCGCCATGGGTGATTGTCGGGTCGCAGTCACTTGGATCGCCAACCAGACAGGAGGTATTTTCCAGATCACCCCATTTGACATAGGTGCCACCGAGACCACCACCCACATAGGCGGAAAAATTGCCGTAGGTCCAGAAATCCACATAGGCATTGGCCAGCACCGAAAAGGCGCTCATACTGGCAATATCCGTTGATACACAGGGATCGCCGACACCGCAGGACCCGGATGTTGATCCGGTAAAGTCTGCGTCAAACATGTAGTCGAGTGTCACATCAGTGCGCAGATAGCGGTTGATCTGATAACCCACGCCACCACCGATGGACCAGGAGTTGTCCAGCTTCTGCGAGTCAAAATATCCCCGGTCTCCAGGCCCACCGTAAAGGGCATAGTCGATCCCCCTCAGCTTCGTCCATGAATATCCAAGATCACCGCGAATATAGAGACCATCCCAGGAATTGACGGCAACATCGGTTGATCCCCGCATGTCGACATCATAGACCGGTATGGGTTCTGCGACCGGATCCACGTAAACGTCCGCAGCCATTGCCTGTGTCGCCATTAACACCGTCATGGCTGTCAAAGTGTATAATTTCATATTCATTGCTCCACGCCCCACTCATATTGCGAGACCGTTGCCCGCCAGTTGCGATGTATTAAATTCACAATGGATACAATGAAGCAAAATGGTTAAGAGCGTGTTATCTATGTCCATTTACCGAAAGACAAAAAATTACACTGTATTTTCAAGGCGTAACAGCAAAAGTCAGGAATGGTAAATGCCCAATGAACTGCAACAACAGAGGGAAAACCCGCTCTGCGCACAATCTTTAGCGGCTATTTTGGCACTTCCGGTCTGGCAAGCCTGACGCAATTCAGACAATCAGACGAAGGGCCGGGCAATCACCGGCGCCAGTCCGTTTTGATGCAACAGTCGGTTCTGGTTCCGGGCCTCATCCGCCGCGCGGGCAGCAACGCGCGAAACAATGGCATCGCTCAATGGGTCTGACGCGTCATGGAAATCCAGCAATGCTGGTAAAGCATCGCGACCCCCTCAAGCAGGGTATCGTCAAGCAGCGCTGCGCACTCCCGAGATCACGTCCACCAGGCTGTTGACAATGCGCTCAACCAGCAGATGGTCATCGCCCTCTGCCATGACCCGTATCAAGGGCTCTGTGCCCGACGGACGGATCACCAGCCGACCGGACGCGCCAAGCTGACTGGTTGCGTCCTTGATCGACTCCTGAACGAATTCATCCTCCAGCGGCTTACCACCGGAGATACGTACATTCTTCAACATTTGCGGTACCGGCTCGAACCGGCGGCATACTTCACTGACAGGCCTGTCCATCCTTTGCACGCAGGCCATGATCTGCAATGCTGCAACCAATCCATCGCCGGTGGTCGCAAAATCGGTCAGAACAATATGCCCCGACTGCTCGCCCCCGACATTGAAGCCGTGGGACCGCATGTGTTCAACAACATGCCGATCGCCCACCTTGGTGCGTGCCAGCGTCAGGTCACGTTCCGCCAGGAACCGCTCCAGCCCGAGGTTGGACATGATGGTGGCCACGATACCGCCACCTTGCAAACGCCCGTCACTGGCCCACGATTCGGCTATGACAGCCATCAACTGATCACCATCGACAATGTTGCCCTTTTCATCGACGATCAGCACACGATCTGCATCGCCATCAAGCGCGATACCGATATCGGCCCGCACCTCATGGACCTTTCTTGCCAGCGCCACCGGATGGGTAGAGCCGCAATTCAGGTTGATATTGTGGCCATTGGGTTCATTGCCAAAGGCAATGACCTCAGCACCAAGCTCCCACAGCGCCGCCGGTGCCACTTTGTAGGCTGCACCATTGGCGCAATCTATGGCGACACGCAAACCGCTCAGTGAGACATCACGTGGCATCGTGCGTTTGGCAAATTCGATATAGCGATCATGCACACCGTCGATACGCTTGGCCCGCCCGATTTCCTTGGCCGGTGCCAATTGTTCCGAGATATCAGCGTCGATCAGTCGCTCAATCTGCAATTCGAGTTCATCGGACAATTTGAACCCATCGGGACCAAACAATTTGATGCCATTGTCTTCAAAGTGATTATGCGAAGCGGAAATCATTACACCGATATCGGAGCGAAGCGAGCGCGTCAGCATCGCCACGGCCGGTGTTGGAATGGGACCGAGCAGAAACACATCCATCCCGGCTGCCGTAAATCCGGCAACCAGAGCATTTTCAATCATGTAGCCCGAAAGCCTTGTATCCTTGCCGATCACCACGCGATGCCGGTGATCACCGCGCCTGAAGACCGTACCGGCGGCAAGGCCGACACGCATGGCAACATCCGGGGTCATTGGAAATTTATTGGATTTTCCGCGGATTCCATCGGTTCCGAAATACTGCCGTGTCATCGTGTCCCCCGATATTATGGCTACCTGATTGTGCAATCATGTTCAATTTTTCTGACTTGATCTGCAACCGGAAAAATACAGGTGCAAAGTCTACTGATCAAATCAGCGATTCGCATTCGCTTGCCTAGGCTCTAACATTTTCGCCAGCAGTTGTTGATCAGGTTTTATTACGACCTGTTGCAACTGAAAATGGCCGCGTTAAGCGGCCATTGTCAAAAATCAATTTATTTCCCGGCCATCACTGAGGCTGCGGCTCCAGACCTTCATCAGGTTTGTCACCTGACTCTTCTTTTGTTTCCTGGCTTTTGGCGCCGGTTTTCGGCACTGCCGATCCCCTTGACGGCGGGGTATCGTCACCCATATCTCTGGCCGGTTTCTCACCGCGCAGAAGCGCCTTTATCTCATCACCGGACAGGGTTTCATATTCGAGAAGACCTTCTGCCAGCGTATTGAAATCGTCATTTTTCTCTTCCAGGATCTTGCGCGCCGCCGTATAGGCTTCGTCAATCAGGCGATGCACTTCGCTGTCAATTTTCTGAGCCGTGGCTTCAGAGACATTTTTCGTTTGTGCAACCGAATGACCAAGGAAAACTTCCTGCTGATTTTCGCCGTAGGACACCAGACCAAGTTCGTCTGAAAATCCCCACTGCGTTACCATGGCACGGGCAAGCTTCGTGGCCTGCTCGATATCGGAAGATGCACCGGAGGTGATGTTCTCCTTGCCAAAGGTCAATTCCTCGGCAATGCGTCCACCCATCATGATCGCCAAACGTGAAATCATGTAGAGGTAACTCATGGAGTAGCGATCGCCTTCAGGCAATTGCATGACCATGCCCAGAGCCCGTCCACGCGGAATAATGGTCGCCTTGTGAACCGGATCGGTGGATCGCACATTCATTGCAACGATGGCGTGGCCAGCCTCGTGATAGGCCGTCAGCTTCTTCTCTTCCTGCGTCATGGCACTGGAACGGCGTTCCGCGCCCATCATGACCTTGTCCTTGGCATCCTCGAATTCGAGCATGGTCACGAGCCGCTTGTTGCGACGCGCTGCCATCAGGGCTGATTCATTGACAAGGTTCATCAGATCCGCACCGGAAAATCCGGGCGTGCCGCGCGCGATGACCTTCAGGTCAACATTGGGCGCAAGTGGGACATTGCGCACATGCACTTTCAAGATCCGCTCACGGCCGATGATATCGGGATTAGGCACAACAACCTGACGGTCAAAACGACCTGGCCGCAGCAGGGCCGGGTCCAGCACGTCAGGACGGTTGGTGGCAGCAATCAGGATAACGCCTTCATTGGCCTCAAATCCATCCATCTCCACCAGCAACTGATTGAGGGTCTGCTCCCGCTCGTCGTTACCACCGCCAAGACCGGCGCCACGATGCCGACCAACCGCATCGATTTCATCGATGAAGATGATGCAGGGTGCGTTTTTCTTGGCCTGTTCGAACATGTCGCGGACACGGCTGGCACCGACACCGACAAACATTTCAACAAAATCCGAACCGGAGATCGTGAAGAAGGGCACAGCCGCTTCGCCGGCCACTGAACGGGCCAGCAAGGTCTTGCCGGTTCCGGGTGGTCCAACAAGAAGAACGCCGCGTGGAATGCGTCCGCCAAGGCGCTGGAACTTCTGCGGGTCCCTGAGGAACTCGACAATTTCTTCCAGATCTTCCTTTGCTTCGTCCACACCGGCAACATCATCAAATGTGACGCGACCGTGGGCTTCCGTCAGCAACTTGGCCTTGGACTTGCCAAAACCCATCGCGCCTTTTGATCCACCCTGCATCTGGCGCATGAAGAAAATCCACACACCAAGAATGAGCAGGATAGGCAGCCAGGAGATCAGATAGCCCATGAATGTGTTTGATCCATCCACTTCCGGGGCTGCCGTTATGCCAACGCCTTTGTCTTCAAGGCGGGACACGAGACCCGGATCACCCGGCGAATAGGTCTGGAAGGTCTTGCCTCCCTCCGCATAGACGCCGGAGATGGTATCGCCGACAATCTTGACGTTGCGGATTGTGCCGTTATCCACGTCCGAAAGGAACTGAGAATAGGAAATCTCCCGCGACGAGCTGCGCTCGCTGGGCCCCTGGAACATGTTAAACAGCGCAATAAGCAAAAGCGCAATGATTGCCCAAAGGGCGAAATTTCTGAAATTCGGGTTCATACGGTCCCCTGGAACGACTAATGGCCCGTCATTTGGCGGGCGAACTGATGTGTCCTTAACATAGGTACCTAGGTCCTGCTTGCCAAGGCCACACACCTGCAGTTACGGCAACTTGCTTAATTAGTTTGCCACTTTTCATGCCTGTTCATTGACAAAGGTGATTGCGGATAGGGTGGCAATCCAAAAAGTGTCGCACATATGTCGGCCACATTGCATTCGAATTCAGGCAAAAACAGGTCGAAATGGGCAAAATAACGCAATAGGGACAATTCATCCGATGACTTGATACCCTGGCAAAGCTGGCCGGTCGACATCCCGTCATGCCCGGCCAAAATGGCCGGTTGGGCCTTTATTGCACGCGAAACCACACCGCGCGGCAATTCAGCAGGCAAATTCTCGATCAGTTCAGACCATGAAGGGTGCCGATTGCTTGCAAACGGGCCAACGACAAGCGGCTGCGAGGGATGGCGGTTCGTGATGCAGTAGCGTTCGTCCCACAGGGCCTGACAGCCCGGCGCCACCTGCAGGGTCGGTAGTGCGCGCATTTCGCGATAGAGGAAAATGCCCTTGGCCCGCCGGTCGATTACGCAGCGACTGAGATTGATTCTTGCAGGTCCCGCACCGGAAACGAACTGTGCGATTTGATCCCGGGCGCTTGCACCCGGCAGGTAGGCACGCCCCCCCAGCAAAGCAGCCAAAAGGCCAATCGCCCGCTGCAGGTCATCGCAATGCGCCGAAGGCGCCAGCGGCAACTGGGCGATCATGTCGCCATGGATAACCACATTGCCGCGCAGAAACCGCGCCAGCGTTTCGGCCTGTCTGCGTCGCACATCCGCACGCGCAGCCATCGTCTGCAGCATTTGCTCATCGGCCTGCACATCACGGTCGCGCATCCGGATACGCACACGCTCAAACCGGCGGTCCACATTGCTCGGGTCATCGCTCCATGCAATCGATGCGGCGGCAAGTCTTGACCTCAATGCGGCGCGCGAAACCCGCAGCAAGGGTCTCAATATCCAGCATTGGCGACGGTACAATACGGCTTCAGCCATGCCTGCAAGCCCTCTGCCCGCCCCCTTTGCCGCAGCCTTGCCAGTTCCTGGGGCAGTCTCTGGGCCAGTCTCTGGGCCAGTCTCTGGAACAGTCTCTGGGGCAGGAACGCGTGCCTGTCGCATGGCAAATGTTTCAATCTGATCATCTCTGGTATGCGCGGTGACAATTGCCTTGGCGCCCAGACTGTGTGCGGCCTTGCACAACAGTTCATAGCGCGCATTGCGGGCAGCATCCTGCAGGCCATTGGCCGGCTTGGGTCCAACCCACGTCATGGTCCGGTGATCAATACCGCGTGATCGGCAAAACTGCGCAACGGCTTCGGCCTCACCTGCAGAAGCGGCGCGCAATCCGTGATCAACGGTCACGGCTGTCAGTCGTTTTGAATGTCGGGTGCCCAGATGATGGTGCAGGAGATGCAGCAGGGCAAGGGAATCGCTGCCACCGGAAACCGCAACGCACAGCTTGCCGGTCTCGCCAAATCGTTGCAGAAAGTCTTCAATTGCAGCTTCAGGACAAACGTCGCTCACGCCACGGTCCGTTAGCAGCTCATGCGGCTTTGTTCGACAGCCACCTTGTTCTTCACCGCCTCGGAGGAGCCGGGATAACGGGTCAGCACTTCTCTATAGGTCGCACAGGCCGTATCGCGATTATCCAGTGCTGCCAGCGACATACCAAGTTTCAGCAACATTTCCGGCGCCTTTGGCGCATTGGGAAATTGTTTATGGGCCGTCAAAAGTGTTTTGGCCGCTTCATGAAACGACCCTTGAGAATATTGTGCCTCACCCAACCAGAAATAGGCATCGGAAATCTTGTTGCCATCGGGATATTGGGAAATATAGCGGTTGAACGCCACTTCCGCCTGGGGGTAATCCCCCGAAAGCACATAGCCGTAAGCTGCCTGGTAAAGACCACCAGGCTCTGAATCCGGCAGGGAAGCGGTTTTTGTCAGATCCTGAGTAACAGCGGACCCCGGCTGTTCCAAAGCCGGATCAGCCTGCTGAATCGCAGTGGCGACATCGCCCTGATTAACGCCAGTGTCGGCGCTGCGGGTCAAAGGCTGAACAGTGCTTTGCGTTGTGGCGACTTTCTTGCCGTCATTTGCCGCAGCGCCGGACCCTGCATCAGACCGTTTGCCACTGGCACCTTCAAGCTCCTGAAAGCGGAACTCATTGTCTTCCTGCATCCGGCGCATATTCTCCTGCACTTCCAGCAGTTGAAATCCCAGCTCTTCAATACGGCCATTGAGCTCGCGGATACGCTCCTCAAGCTGACCGATGCGAAAGATCGCATCGTCGCCAGACTGGGCAAGGATAACCGGTGCGGTTTCAATCTTCTTTCTTCCGAAACCAGGAAGATTGAAAGCCAGTGGCACCGCGTGCTGCTGGCTTTGCACCGATGGGCTGTGGTCTTGCGATGACGAAAGACCCGCCAGTGCCGTTCCCGGCATCAAAAACACTGCGAAACAAAGGGCAATTGTTCGTGAATAGGCGTTCATATTGTTCTTACCTGTTTTCATTCCACTTCGAAGGCGGCGATCGCAAGCCGATACAAGACTGTGTCAGCATGGCAATCATCCGCCGCACGAAAGCGGGATTAACTGCTGGCACCTCTCACAACCGTAACGGCACGGCGGTTTTGCGACCAGCAGGAAATATCATCACACACTGCGACGGGACGTTCCTTGCCGTATGATATGGTTTTGATGCGTGCAGCCGACACGCCTTTCGAGATCAGATAGTTGCGCGTTGCTGCTGCCCGCCGGGCACCAAGCGCCAGGTTATAGGCACGCGTGCCGCGCTCATCCGCATTGCCTTCAATCAGCACTGCATCATTGGGATATTTAGCCAGCCATTGCGCCTGACGATCAAGCGTTGCGGCCGAATCGGTCCTGATGGCGGACGAATCGGTATCAAAAAATATCCGGTCGCCCACATTCAGCGTCAGATCCTGCTGCGAACCGGGGACGGCCCCGTTTGCGGCAAGACCCAGTTCGCCCGGGCTGTTGGGCAGTGAATTTTTGGATGCGCAGCCTGACAGTGCGAGCGCAACGGCCAGCCCCAGCACAAGTGGATTGCGCGAAACGCTCATCAGCAGATTCATTCTCAGTCTCCTCGAATTAACGAAACAGTTTCATTTGTTGCCACATCTTTGTGTTCTGCTGACTAAAGCCTGAAACACAGCATCTCGTCCATATCCGAATACACGATCCGACCGGGTTCTGACACTTCCGCAAATTCCTTATACAGCAGATTGCGGCGTGGTTGCGACGGGCAAACGGTTATGAACGCCATAATTGTCAACCATGACAGGTTTCCATAACAGTTTTTCCCGTTATTTCAAAAGACCCGCTATTTCAAAAGCGGTGACCAGGCCGGGTCGGAACCGAACTCCGGCGTCTGCACCCGCTCTTCATTGTAACCGGTCAGATCGATTGAGTAGAGTTGCGGTCCGGCAGCCCCTGCCGGCTGGCGGAAGAACATGATGACCCGCCCATTGGGAGACCAGGTCGGTCCCTCATTGTGAAATCCGGTGGTCAAGATACGTTCACCGGAGCCATCAGGCCGCATCACGCCAATTGAGAACTTGCCACCTGATTGCTTGGTAAAGGCAATGAGATCGCCGCGTGGTGACCAGACCGGAGTGGAATAGGACCCATCACCAAAGGAAATGCGCTTCTGATTGCTGCCATCGGCATTCATCACATAAAGCTGCTGTCTGCCGCCACGATCCGATTCAAACACGATCTGCTGGCCTTCCGGAGAATAGGAAGGCGATGTGTCGATGGCCGTTGTATTGGTCAACCGCGTTGTTTTGCGTGAACGCAGATCCATCGTATAGATATTGGCGTCGCCGTTCTGCTCCAGGCTCATGATCACTTTCTGCCCGTCTGGCGAAAAGCGCGGAGAGAAGGTCATTCCGGGAAAATTGCCGACAATTTCCCGTTGTCCTGTTTCCAACTGCAGCAGGTAGACCCGTGGCTGTCCGTTGGCAAAGGACATATAAGTCACTTCCTGCCTGCTTGGCGAGAAGCGCGGGGTCAAAACAAGATCGTCGCCCTGTGTCAGAAAACGCAGATTCGCGCTGTCCTGATCCATGATGGCCAGGCGTTTTTTCCGATCATTGCGCGGCCCGCTCTCGGAGACGAAAACCACACGCGTATCGAAATAGCCCTTTTCACCGGTCAGCTTTTCGTAGATGGCGTCTGCAATGATATGGGCAACCCGGCGCCAGTTTTCCGGCTGGGTAAAAAACTGCTGTCCGATCAACTGTTCGGCGGCAAACGTATCCCACAAGCGAAATTCGGTGCGCAACCGGCCATCGGCCTCGGCCGTTACCCGACCGACAACCAGTGCCTGTGCATTGATGACGCGCCAGTCTTCAAAGCGTGGCGACAGATTGGGATCCGTTATCTTCTGGATAAAGGCGGCCTTGTTGATGGGCGCAAACAACCCGGATCGCTTCAGGTCATCGGCAATCACGCCTGCAATTTTTGCCCCGATATCATCCTTCGAGGCAAAATCGGTAATGGCGAGAGGCAGAGCCTCGACATTGCCCTTGGTGATGTCGATTTCGACAACCGCATGCGCTGTGCCCGGCATCAAAATCAGACTGGCCATCAATACATGCCCGAATACAGCCCAGAATACGGCAGCACGCCGGATATGGGCCATGACAGCACGAGAGGCAGGAAACTGGTTGTCTTTGCTATAAAGGCTCAAGATTTTTTCCTCAGAACATCTGGCTAGGGTCGAAATTGACAATGACATCGGACCACGCATCATATTTCTCATTTGGAAGATTGTAAGGCGCACAACGCAATACTGCTCTTCGTGCGCCACCGGACAAGACGCGTCTTGTCTGTTCCGTACCGCCGCTGGCTTCGACGCTCGGACGCCCATCTATGGCGCCGTCACGATCCAGGCGCATGGTCACCTTCACACGCACGTCAGCGGCCTCGGACAATCCGGGCACAATCTGCCAGCAACGTTGAATCTGGCCGCGCAATGCATCCATTTCACTTTGCGACAATTGCGATCCCTCAGTGGTGATACGTCCCCCAAGGGCCGCTTCATCGTTGCTTTGTCTGGCACCGCCGCCCGCTGCATCCTGCCGGTTCAACAAGGCAGCAACTTCATCGGCATTGAAATCACTGTCCTTGGCCGAGGCCTGTTTGCTGGTTTCCTTGCGATCCTGGTTGTTCTTGCGTTCAGGCGTCTTGGCAGTCTGGGCCTTGGGCGGTGTCGGACGGGCCGTGGGCACCGGAATATTCTCCGGCACGGTTTCAGCTTCCGGTTTGATATCAACCGCCTGCGATATGGCCTCTGCAACAGGATCAGGCAGCACCGCCTGTTGCGGTTCAGGCAGAGCGGCCACTTCCGTCGCAGGAACGGGCTCAGGTTCCTTGACCGGTTGCGGCACAACATCCGGTTCGCTTGTCGGCACAGGAACAGGCGTTTCGGCATTTTCCGGCGATGCCGTCGCCTCAACGGTTGTCGGGGCCGGCTTTGCCTTCTCGACCGATTTCAGGTCAATCTTGTTGTCGCCGACATTTTGCGCATCCTTGACCTGGACCGGCTTGCTGGTGGGAACCGGCGCGGATTTTTCAGCCGCTGGAGCCTTGCGTTCACCCTGCTGAATCTGACTGATGGATGAATAGGGAACGATTGCAACAGGCAACGCCTCTATTTCCACCGCCTCGTGCGGTGGCGGAGCGGACAGCCAGAACAGGCCCCAGCTCAATAGCAGGACGTGGCTCAGTGCGGATATTAATATGCCCAGTTTCATCGTCTGCGATCAACCATCCTGCTCCTGGAGCGTAACAAGACCAAGATTCGTGTATCCTGCCGATGAGATAAGCGCCATGACCTTCATGACCGTACCGTAATCTGCATTGCGATCGCCGCGCACGTAAATCCGTTCCTGATAGCCGGTTGTTGCGATCGCTTGCAGCTTCGCCACGACCTCCTCCAGCGGAATTTCAGTTTCCTGCAAGAATATCTGACCATCCTGCCTGACAGACACGGTAATGGGCTGCGAGTCCGAACTGAGCGCGCCCGCCTGGGTTTCCGGCAAGTCGATTGGCACGCCGACAGTCAGCAGGGGAGCGGCAACCATGAAGATGATCAGCAACACCAGCATGACGTCAACGAAGGGCGTCACGTTGATTTCGCTCATCGGCTGTCTTTTGCGCCCACGCCGGTGGTTGCCCTGGCGCCGTCGACCACCGGCTGTTGCGCTGTCTGATCCCATCACCATCGAACCGGCCTCTACTCTGCCGCTTGGCGTGGCTGCAGTTTCTCATCGATCTGACGCGATAAAATACCGGAGAATTCGTCTGCGAAGCCTTCCATCCTGGCTGTCAGCTTGCCCGCATCGGAGGTGAATTTATTATAGGCAATCACCGCCGGAATCGCGGCCAGCAAGCCAATGGCAGTGGCAAGCAACGCCTCGGCAATCCCCGGAGCGACAACCGCCAGATTGGTGGATTTGGATCCTGCAATCGCCTGAAACGATGTCATGATACCAATCACGGTTCCAAACAGGCCGATGAAGGGTGCTGCCGAACCGATCGATGCCAGCGAACCAAGGCGCGCTTCCAGCTTTTCAGCTTCCCGCGCCAGCGTGACATCCATTGATTTGTCTATGCGCATTTGCAGCCCCATGGGGGAGCGGGCGCCGCGCTCATAGGATTTCTTCCATTCGCGCATGGCCGCTACAAAGATCGAACTGAGGCCGGTTGTTTTGCGACCCGTCAGCATCTGGTAAAGCTCTTCAAGCGACTGCCCTGACCAGAAGACCTGTTCGAACCTGTCGAACTGCCGTCTTGCCCGAACATAGTTGAAACTCTTGTCCAGAATGATGGCCCAGGTCCAAATGGATGCGCCGACCAGCCCAACCATAACCAGCTTGACCACAAAACCGGCCTGTATGAAAAGCGCCCAGAGAGTTACCTCATTCGTGGCCGCCAACCCTACCTGTTCCATAAATACCTAATCCCTGAATCCGTGCGCCCGATACCGACGTGTGTGCAGCACCTGCCTTGGCACTTGCCTGACACGCAGACCGATTTCGCTATAATTGTTGTCCGTCTCGCTCACCCAGCCTGCATGTTGCGATAAATCTTGGTGAAAGGATGGCGTATGCGAGTCAACCAACTCGTAGGATCCCATTAAGACATGATTATGGTTAATGACAGGTTAGGGAATATGGCAAGTCAAAACGAATGACAATAGTTTGAGCGAAAAGATCATCTCCGTGGGCAAGTTTCCAACAACGCATGAGACCTTTGGCCCAGTGGTGAAACATTATAACGGTTCTTGATTTTTCCCCGACATCACTGACATTTACCGGGATACCCCTGAAATTATGAGGTTCAGATATTGAACAGCATTGCTATCTCCCGGGGCAATCGCCTGGGTCTGCCATTGCGATTGACGATAGCGATGGTCACATGCGCATTGATCAGCTCATTGCCATCGCAAAAAATCTTCTGATCGAGCATCAGCCGGGCACCGGTAATCGCTGTGGTCGTCGTGGCGATGTCCAGCACATCATCCATTCGAGCCGCGGCCTTGAAGTCAATGTCCATATGACGCACCACAAAGGCCAGGCCATCAGGATCGCCATCCGAAGCCATTTGCCCTTGATGGATGCCGAGACAGCGCAGATAATCTGTGCGTCCGCGCTCCAGGAAATGCAGATAGCGTGCATGATAGACAACACCGGAAAAGTCCGTATCCTCGTAGTACACCCGCTGCCTGAGCCGGTGGCCATTTCCGTCAAGGATTCCTGCGAGTGGATCAGTCAAATGCACCCTCCATCAACAATTATGATTGCCCGTGCGGTTGACGGAACACAATTCTGTTGCCAAATCAATGCCATATCAACCAGCCAGCGGTCCAGTGACCCCTCTGGCATAGTCATACTGTCACAATCGCGCGCTAACGCTCGCCGCATAGATGCATTTGGAGGTGATTCCCATGAAAATCGCAATTCTTGGTGGTGACGGCTTTGTCGGTTGGCCCACGGCGCTTCATCTGTCGGAGCAGGGTCACGACGTCCACATCGTCGACAATCTGTCCCGCCGCTGGATTGATACGGAACTGGGTGTCCAATCTTTGACCCCGATGGATTCCATTCAGGAGCGCACCCGCATCTGGCATCAGGAAACCGGACGGCGCATCCATTTTCATCTGATCGACATCGCCCGCGACTATGACCTGTTCAAGTCGTGGCTGGGCGAAAACCGCCCTGAAGCCATCGTGCATTTTGCCGAACAGCGTGCAGCCCCCTATTCGATGAAATCCGACCGCCACAAGAATTACACCGTCAACAACAATGTCAATGCGACGCACAATCTGCTCAATGCGATGGTTGCGACGGGCCTTGATGCCCATCTGGTTCATCTGGGCACCATGGGTGTCTATGGCTATTCCACCGTCGGCGCTGCCATCCCGGAAGGCTATCTGCCCGTCGGTATCGAAACCATGGATGGCAATGTCGTCCAGCAGGACATTCTCTATCCGGCCAATCCCGGCTCCGTCTATCACATGACCAAATGCCTGGATCAATTGCTGTTCCAGTTCTACGCCAAGAATGACAGCGTACGCATCACCGACCTGCACCAGGGCATTGTATGGGGCACCCACACCGAACAGACCCGTCGCCACCCGCAATTGATCAACCGTTTCGATTATGACGGTGATTACGGAACCGTGCTGAACCGCTTTCTCATCCAGGCAGCCATCGGCTATCCCTTGACCGTTCACGGCACTGGAGGCCAGACGCGCGCCTTCATCCACATTCAGGATTCCGTGCGCTGTATCGATCTGGCCCTGCAAAATCCACCACAGAGCGGTGACAAGGTCAATATCTACAACCAGATGACTGAGACCCACCGCGTCAAGGATCTTGCCGCACTGGTGGCCGGCCTGACCGGAACGGAAATCGCCTATCTGCCAAATCCCCGCAAGGAAGCAGCGGAAAATGATCTGGTCGTCAAAAACAACCAGTTCCTGGAACTGGGCCTTGACCCGATCACCCTGGAACAGGGCCTGCTTTCCGAAGTCGTGGATGTCGCCAGAAAATTCGCCTACCGGGTGGACCGCAGCCGCATTCCTGCCGTTTCTGCCTGGACGAAGGAAATCGAACCCACCATCAACCGCGATCCGGAAGGCAAGAAGCTGAAATCGGCTTCCTGATGGTCACGTCAAGATGATTGACAGGAACAGACCTGCAGCGTCCGGGCCGACTGGCGAGCCGGGCGCGGCGCCCGGCCCCGCAGCAAAACATGCGTTTGTAACCCTTGTTACCAATGGCGATTACGCCCGTGGCGCACTGGCGCTGGTGCGCTCGATCCAATTGTCCGGAACATCTGCGGATATCGTCGTGCTGCATACGCAGGCGGTAACGGAAGATGAATTGTCCGCCGTGCAAAAGCTCGGCGCGCGTCTCATTCAGGTCGACCTGCTGCCGACATCCGATGCCTTCAACCAGCGCCATGCCCGTTCGAAAATCCTGCTGAATGCGCCCTTTACCAAGGGACGAAAGCCGACATTCCACACGCCTCTCGACAATTTTGCCAAATTGCGCCTGTGGCAATTGGTGGAATACCAGCGCTGCATCTTTATTGATGCCGATGCGCTGGTCCTGAAAAACATCGACCAATTGTTTCTCTATCCGCAATTTTCCGCAGCGCCCAATGTCTATGAATCGCTGAGCGATTTTCACCGGCTGAACTCCGGTGTCTTTGTCGCTGAACCCTCATTGGAGACCTTTTCCGACATGTTGCGGGCGCTCGACCAGCCTGATGTCTTCTGGAGACGCACCGACCAGACATTCCTGCAATCCTATTTTCCAAATTGGCATGGGCTACCGGTGTTTTTCAACATGCTGCAATATGTCTGGTTCAACATGCCGGAATTGTGGGATTGGTCCTCCATTGGCGTGCTCCACTATCAATATGAAAAGCCCTGGGAAACCGGCCATCCGCGATCGCAGCAATTGATGCCCTTGATTGACCTGTGGCATGCCTATCTCAGCGGTGAGAACATTCCTGACATCGCATCGCTTCCCAACCCGGTAAAACCTGCGTGACACGCATCCTTGTCACGGGCGGAACCGGGTCGGTCGGCCGTTTCATTGTCACCTGTCTGCTGGAGCGCCAATATCAGGTGACCGTGGCTGGCCGCACCCCTCCACCGGCAGACATGTTTCAATCACCAGTCGGCTTTCGCCCGCTCACCCTTGATCCAAAAACGGCCTACGGGCCAATCGTCGAGGATATGGACTGCCTTGTTCATGCGGCTTTCGACCATGTTCCGGGGCGCTACCGCGGCGGTGAAGGCGACGACATTCGTGGGTTCTGGGACCGCAATTTCCTGTCGACCCTGTTGCTTTTCCATGCCGCCCAGCAGGCGGGCCTGCGCAGAGGTGTTTTTCTGTCAAGCCGCGCCGTCTATGGTATTCAGCCGCCTGGAAGCAGGCTCGATGAACAGATGGAATGCCACCCCGACACCCATTACGGTGCCGTCAAACTGGCCTGCGAACGCCACCTTTCAAGCCTTTCCACAACATCAAACCTGACCATCGCCTCCCTGCGCGCAACCGGCGTTTACGGACAGGTTCGCGCGGGCGAGAAACACAAATGGTCGGGTCTGTTTGACGCTTATCTGGGCGGCAAGACAATTGAACCGCGCTGCGGCACCGAAATCCACGGACGGGATCTGGCCAGAGCCGTCGTTCTTCTGCTGGAGCAACCCGCAAAAGCCCTGTCCGGCGAATGTTTCAATGCCTCGGACCTGCTGCTCGATCACCATGACCTGCTGAACATCGTCAAACAGCACCGTGGCTGCCCACACCCCCTGCCCGCCAGAACCGATGCGACCGCCTATAATGCGATGAGCACCGAAAGGCTGATGCAACTGGGCTGGCAGCCCGGTGGAAAATCACTGCTGAGGCAAAGCGTTGTTGAGATGCTTGAGCGCTTCTCGACCAAATAGGACTATTTGGTCATGAACCGCGCTAACGGCCAACAGTATCGCTGGCCTCGGCGTGTGCAGGCGTATCTACCGGCGCGATTTTGGCCTTGTTTTCCAGATTTCGGCTGATCGTGAAGATCGACGGCATGCCGCGCGCCTGCAACGCGCCCCACACGCCCCGTTTGTCGACCAGCATCACGACGATGGCAATGGCGCCCATCATAATCAAATACCATGTGCCCCAGTCAGCCGTGAGGCCGCGCAGAACGAAAAAGATGATGACGCCGAGGATCGGGCCCTCAATCGTGCCGATGCCTCCGATAACGACGATGAAGATGACGAAGGCGGTCCACTCGTTGACGCTGAAGGCGGCTTCCGGCGAGATACGCAGCTTCTGCAGGAAGATGAAGGCGCCAGTGAGCCCCGTGACCCCGGCCGTCAACACATAGATGAGAAATTTTGTGCGCCGGGTGCGCACGCCGAGGCTCTCGGCAGCCGGCTCGGAGTCGCGAATGGCGGTCAGCGCCAATCCCCAAGGCGACCGCAAAAGCGCCCAAACGCCAAACGTCGCCAGCAGTGCAATGGTGAAGGCGACATAATACATGCTCATCTCGCGACTGGCGGTCGACGACCCGATCGACTTGGCGATGGCAACCGGCAGCGAAATTCCCGAGCCGCCGCCAAGCGCTGGAAATTGCGCGGCGATCAGCCGGAAAACCTCGGCGATCACCCAGGTACCAATGGCGAAATAGGCGCCCTGCAGACGGAACGCGATCCAGCCGGTCGGAACCGCGATGAGCGCCGCCGCAACGCCGGCAAGCGGCATGGCGACAAGCGGGTGAAAACCCGCGAACATGGCAAGGCCGAAAAAGACGTATCCACCAAGCCCGACAAACGCCTGCTGGCCGACCGAGACCAGCCCGGTATAGCCGGCAAGCAGATTCCACATTTGCGCCAGGGCAAGAAAACCGAAGGCTTCCATCAGCAAACGCAAGTCGGCGCGTCCGGCCCAATAGGGCGCAAAGGCGAGGAAAAGGATGGCCGCGGCCAGCAGGCCACCAAGACCGCGACGCAACGCGGGTTTGTCGAAAGGCAGGGATTTGGGGGGCATCGATGTCATCCGATCGTCCTGGGAAAGAGCCCCTTCGGGCGTAGAACAAGCACGGCGAGAAAGGCTATATGGCCGGCCAGCATCTGGTATCCGCTGTCGATCTGCGCACCCAGCGTCTGCGCGACACCCAGAACAATCCCGCCGGCAAGCGTGCCCCAGATGCTGCCAAGGCCACCGATGATGACAGCCTCGAAGGCAAACAGCAGCCGTGATGGACCAGCGGTCGGGTCAAAATTCGTCTTCATCGCCAGGAGCACGCCGGCGATCGCCACAACCCCGCTCGCCAGCATGGTGGCAAGCCCGAAGATATGCGCATTGTTGCCGCCCATCAGCGGCACGATTTCCGCGTCATCAGACGTCGCGCGCAGCAACCGACCGAGCGCCGTGTGATAGAAAATCCATTGCAGGACACCGAGGATCGCCAGCGCAGCGACGAACATCAACAGCGGCAGCAGACCGATGGCGACGACATCGTTGAACTGGATCGAAACCGTTTCCAGCCAACCGGTCTGGACGCGGCGGCTGTCGGCGCTGAAGATTTCAAGCAGCGCATTCTGCAGGATGATCGACATGCCGAAGGTCACCAGAATCGGCGGCAGGATGTCCTTGCCGAGCACCCGGTTCAACACAAACCGTTGGCCGAGATAACCGGCAATCCCCATGATCACAACGACGAGACCAATGCCGATGAAAGGGTTCATCCCGGCCATCACCACAGTCGACATCAGCAGATAGGCCGCAAACACGATGAAATCGCCATGCGCGATATTGACGAAGCGCATGACGCCGAACATCAGCGAAAGCCCCGCAGCGAAAAGTGCGTAGAGCCCGCCGAGCAGGACGCCCTGCAAGAGTGCATTCAACCACACCATCAGACAGTTTCCTCTTGATCAATGCCGAAATAGGCTTTGGCAATATCGGCCCGCGTCAGGCTCTGCGGCGTACCCGTCAGCGAAACATGCCCCTCCTGGAAGCAATAGATCCGGTCAGCAACCGCCATGGCCTGACCAATATCCTGCTCGACAACGACGATGGAGGTGCCGAGATCGCGAATTTGGCAAACTGCCGCGTAGATATCCTTGATGATCTTCGGCGCCAGTCCGAGGCTGATTTCGTCGCATAGCAACAGTTTCGGATTGGACATCAACGACCGGCCGATCGCCACCATCTGCTGCTGCCCACCCGATAGCGCCGTGCCGGGATTGCGCCGCTTTGTCGTCAGGTCAGGAAAAAGCCCGTAGACCGCGTCCAACGTCCACGGGCCGGCTCGACCACCGGACGCGCCGATGAGCAGGTTCTCCTCCACCGACAGGGAGGCAAACAATCGCCTTCCCTCAGGCACCAGAGCAATACCGCGCTTGTGCACAAGGTCGGCGCCCATTCCGGCAATCTGCTCGCCGACAAATCGGATGTCCTGTCCGCCATTGGCGTGCAGCGCGGTGATGGTGCGCAGGAAGGTGGACTTGCCCGCTCCATTCGAGCCGATGACGGCGACAGTCTCGCCTTCGCCGACGGAAAAATCGATCCCGAACAGCGCCTGGAAGTCGCCGTAGAAGGCAGTCAGCCCCCTTGTCTCAAGCAATGGCTGTTTCATCGACCTCAATCCCCATGTAGATTTCCTGGACCATCGGATCTGCCATTACCGCCCGTGGTTCGCCTTCAGCGACCATTTTGCCGAAATTGATCACCACAAGACGATCGATCACAGCCAGCAGCGCATGCACGATATGCTCGATCCAGACGATCGAGACGCCGGATTGGCGAATGTCCCGAATGGTGGCGACAAGTTCGTGGCATTCACCCTCGGTCAGGCCGCCGGCGATCTCGTCAAGCAGTAAAAGACGCGGCCGTGTGGCCAGTGCACGGGCAAGTTCGAGCCGCTTGCGCTCCAGCAAGGTCAGTCGCCCGGCCTGGATGTTGGCCTTTGCGGCAAGGCCGGTGCGTTCCAGAACATCCCGGCACCATTCCCGCGCATCATCCCCTGCCTGGCCGAAAGAGGCGCCGACGAGCAGATTTTCGAAAACGGTCATGCCGATGAAGGGATGCGGGATCTGAAAGGTGCGGGCGATGCCCATGCGGCACCGATCCGCCGCCGCGAGCCGGGTTATGTCCCTGTCCTGAAAGCGGATCGTTCCGGATGAAACCGACAGCCCGCCTCCGATCAGATTGAACAGCGTCGACTTGCCGGCGCCGTTGGGGCCGATGATCCCGACGGCTTCGTCCTGTTCGACGGAAAATTCTACATTGTCAGCGACAGTCAGCGCGCCAAAGCTCTTGTTGACGCCCCGCAAGTCCAGCAGCGTTGTCAAAACGCTCTCCTCCCATGGATCTATTCACTGAAGTTTGACCGGCGTGACGCCAGGTCACAATGCCGTGGGCGGTGTACAATGATACCCTGAAGGTATCTGTTGCTGACAATGACGCCACTACAGGTATTGGAGGATACTTGGACGGGCATTGAGCAGCGGCCCGCATGCCGATCTACTGGGAGCATACACAGACACGCATTTTTGGGAGGTTCCAATGCGCAACATCACCATCGAAAATCTCACTGACGCCGTCATCAACGCCATGTCGGACGATATTCCCGCCCGCAATCGCGAGGTCATGGAATCGCTGCTGCGCCATGTCCACGCCTTTTGCAAGGAAGTGAACCTGACCTATGAGGAATGGACCGAGGGGATGGAATTCCTTCGCCGCGCCGGCGACATCTCCAACGATGCACGCAATGAATTCATTCTGATCGCCGACATCATAGGTATGGAAGTGCTGGTCGACATGATCGACAAGCAGCCGACGCACGGCGAGACAGTGCCAACCGTTCTCGGGCCCTTCTACCGTGACAACCCGCCGGTTCTGCCAAAGGGCGCGACGATCATTCAAAAGGATTTCGAAAACCAGGAAACTCTGAAAGTGTCCGGCCAGATCCGCGACACCGCCGGTCATCCGGTTGCGGGCGTCACGCTTGACGTGTGGGAAGACGCCCCGAACGGCCTCTACGAGCAGCAGGACCCGGACCAGCCGGACTACAATCTGCGCGGTCGCTTCGAGACTGACGCCGACGGTCGCTACGAGTTCGTCTGCATACGTCCCGCACCCTACCCCATCCCCTATGACGGGGCCGCCGGCGAATTGCTCAATTACATGGGTCACCACCCCTGGCGTCCGGGCCACATCCATTTTCTGATCCAGAAGGACGGCTACAAGACGCTGGTCTCGCAGATCTACGATTCCGAGACCGAATACCTCGACAACGACTCGGTCTTCGCTGTTAAGGAAGCGCTTATCGGTCAGCTCAAGAAGGCGCCCGCCGGTTCCGCAACCGAACTGGAGATGGAATTTGATTTCATCATCCGTTCCGACGCAATGCTGCAAGCCGCAGAGTAAGACGCCCTCCCAAGCCCGGCTCCCCGGAGCCGGGTCAGTCCCCTCCCCATACTGGAATATCCTCGATGAACGCCACAAACGCTGCAGCGACGGCTCCCGTTATCATGCCTGCCGGACTGGATCAGGACGCGCAAATTCGCGACATCCAGACTGTCATCATCGACGCACCGACCCGCCGCAGCCACAAGCTCGCCAACACAGAAGTTTCGCGTCAGAGCTATGTCCTGGTTTCGCTGCGCCTGGAAAACGGCGTCATCGGATATGGTGAGGCCTCGACGCTGGGCGGGCCGCGCTGGGCCGAAGAGAGCGTCGAATCCATCAAGTCGGTCATCGACACCTATCTGTCGCCAGTCCTCAAGGGACGCTGCGCGTTGAAGTTCGAGGCCAATGCTGTGATCATGGCAGCGGCGGCGCAGCGCAATTTCGCGGCCAAGGCGGCGCTGGAATCCGCCATGCTCGACGCCGCAGGCAAAACGCTGGGTCTGCCGGCATCGGCCTTTCTGGGCGGTGCGGTCAGAACCCGGTTTCCGGTGATCTGGGCACTCGCTTCCGGCGATCCGGTCCAGGAGATCGAAGAGGCGCGCCAAAAGATTGCGGCGCGGGAATTCAATCGCTTCAAGATCAAGATCGGCTTTGCCGAGCCAGCCGCCGATATTGCGCGGCTGCAGGCGTTGCGCAGCGCGCTTGGCGACGGCACCCTGCTGGTCGTCGACGTCAACCAGGGATGGTCGGAAGCCACCTGTCTGCGCTGGATGCCCGCGCTGGAAGAACTGGGCGTCGATCTGGTCGAGCAACCGTTGCCGGCCGGCAAACTGGAAGCAATGGCTCGCGTGGCACGACGCAGCCGCGTTCCGCTGATGCTGGACGAAGCCGTTTTCACGCCCGAGGAAACGCTGCGCGGAGCAGTAACAGGCGCCGGGTCGGTGTTGTCGCTGAAACTGGTCAAGGCCGGTGGTCTGTTTGCGATGAAGCGGATTGCGGCCATAGCTTCGGCGGGCGGGATGCAACTCTACGGCGGCTGCCTGCTGGAAAGCAGCGTGGGTGCGGCGGCGCATCTGGCCTGTTTTGCGACCCTGCCGACGCTCGAATGGGGCACCGAACATTTTGGGCCAAAGATCCTGATCGAGGATCTGGCGGTGCACGGGCTCGTCTATCGTGATTTCGAAGTGCATCTGCCGGAAGGTCCAGGCCTCGGCGTCGAGCCGGATCCCGAGCGCATCCGGGCATTTTCCAGAAAGGGCTGATGATGAGTGAAACCGACATGATGGTAAGGCTGGAGACGATGCAGTCGGCGCTCGCCGGCAAACCGCATCTCAAACGTCTCGGCGCATTGTTCTGCGACACGGTCCTGTTTGAAGTCGACGGACACGACTATTACCTGCATTTCCATCGTGGCGCACTGGAACGCATCGAACAGGGGCCAAGCCGCAAGATACCCTGGCAGTTCGCATTTCGCACCGACGCAAAGGCTCTGGACGAATTCTGGAAAGCGCTTCCCGCACCCGGCTTCCACGACATTTTCGGCTTGGTGAAAATCGGCCGCGCGCGCATTGAGGGCGACATGTTGCGGCTGCTGCGCAATCTGCGGTTTTTCAAGGAATTCATGGCGCTGGCGCGTCAGGGAGCGGACACATGACGGACCGGATCGAAGCCATCACGGGGCGTTACGCCAACCTCGACATCGACGGCGTCGCGCAACGTATCTATTTCGAGGAAAACGGACAGGGCACGCCTGTTGTCTGCCTGCATACCGCCGGTGCCGATACGCGACAATGGCGCTTCATTCTCAATGATGAGGACTTCGCGCGCACCCATCGTTTCATCGCCTTCGACATGCCCTGGCACGGAAAATCGCTGCCGCCGGATGGCTTCGAGACCGCCGAATATCTGCTGACCACCCAGACCTACATGGAGACTGTGCTGGCCTTCTGCGACGCGCTCGGCCTGGAAAAGCCGATCCTCGCCGGCTGTTCCATGGGCGGGCGGATCGCGCTGCAATTGGCGCTGCATCACCCGGATCGCTTTTCCGGCTTCATCGCCATCGAGGCGTCCGACTTCCAGCCGGCCTGGTACGATATCGACTGGTTTCACCGGCCCGACGCCCATGGCGGCGAGATGGGCGCGGCGCTGGTCTCGGCCAATATAGCCCCACATGCGCCGGACTCCGGGCGCTGGAGCACCCAATGGATGTTCATGCAGTCAGGGCCGGGCGTCTTCCGTGGTGACCTCAGCTTCTATACGCGGGACGATTCTCTCAAAGGAAAGCTTGGCGGCATCGATACGGCAAAGACACCCGTGCATATCCTGTGCGGCGCGTACGATCTGACCTGCACCCCGCAGGACGCCAAACGCACCGCCGAGGCCATTCCCGGTGCGAGCCTTGCGGTGATGGCGGAACTGGGGCATTTTCCCATGAGCGAACACCCAACTGCCTTCCGACCGCATTTCGCTGATGCGCTGGCGAGGATGCAGGCAACCTGACGCCGGGAATAAATGGAATTCAAACGGCTCAAATATTTCGTTGCAGTCGCCGAGGAGCGGCATTTCGGCCGTGCAGCCGCGCGCCTCGATATGGCGCAGCCGCCGCTGTCGCGCCAGATATCGCAGTTGGAAAAGGATCTCGGCGTGCAGCTCTTCGACCGCAGCCGCAGCCAGATCCGGCTGACCCAGGCAGGCGAAGTGCTGCTGGAGCGCGCCCGCGAGATACTCGACCGTCTGGAAGCGTCCTATCGCGAGGTGCGGATCATCGGTTCCGGGAGAGCCGGGCGGTTGCGCGTCGCCTTTGTCGGATCTGCCACGCACGGCCCCCTGCCCAATCTCATCAAGTCCTATCGTTCGCATTATCCTGACGTCGACCTGTCCCTGTCAGCGATGAACAACGCGGAACAGAAACGCGCATTGATCCAGCGCGAGATCGACATCGCCGTGGCAAGGCCATCGCTGGACGACGAGGAATTCCGCAGCGAATTGCTCGATCATGAGCCATTGGTCCTGGCAGTGCCGGACAATTCGCGGCTGAACAATGATCGCCCTTTGCATCTGAAAGATTTGAAAGACGAGCCCTTCGTGCTCTATCCGCAACGCCCGCGGCCCAGCTTCGCCGATCACGTGCTCAACACCTGCCGTGGCGAGGGTTTCGAGCCGACGGACGTGGTGCTGGTGCAGGACTACCAGACGGCGATCAGCCTGGTATCAGTGGGCGTCGGAATATCACTCGTTCCGCAATCGGTCTCCGGCAGCCAGAGGGCCGGCGTGTGCTATCGCAAATATGTCGGCAACAATCCCGGCACGTCGCTGACCGTGCATGCGCGGCTCGACAATCGCTCGCCGCATGTGGTGAACTTCCTCGACATTGTGAAACGCTATGCCCGCAAAAGCCCGGTCGGACGCTGAAGCATTTTTGGTTTTTTTGAAACCCTGAACACTTTGGCATCCGACCGGAGGTCCATTCAGCCGATCGGCCGCATTTGCGCGGTGGTCGGGATATCGGGATGATCGGCGTTTTCCACGATCTCCAGCACCGGCTTGCCACTGGCCATCGACCATTGCCCGCCGACCAGCGGCGTCTTGGCGATATTGGGCACCGGTCCCTTGGAGAAGTCGATTGTGCCGACAACAGAATCATAGGACGTGGCGGCAATGGCGTCGCGAATGCTGGCCGGATCCGTCGGGTCCTGCGTGCGTTTCAGCGCATCAAGCGCGACCTCGAACAAAGAGTGCTTGAATCCCAATGGCATGGTCCAGGGATTGCCGGTCTCCGCTTCATAGGCCGCCGCCAGTTCCGCCGAACTCTGCCCCGTCGCGCCCGAGACGAAGGGGTGGTGTGGCGACCACCAGACCTCGACCGACAGGCCGTCGGCACGGTCGCCAAGCGCGGCCATCGCCTGCGGGAATTCGCTCGCCTTGGCAACCGACACGACCTTCGGGTGAAAGCCCTGCTGGGCAGCCTGCGTCCAGAATGTCGTCAGATCCGGCGGTATGACCACGCCGGTGACTATGTCGACACCGGCGCTCTTGAAGGCCGAAATCTGTGCGGTGAAATCGTCGGACATCGACTGGAAGCGCCCTGTATCGACCAGCTGATAACCAAGCTTGTCGAGCACCGGCGGAAAGCCCAGTTCCGCATCGCCCCAGGCATTGCCGTCGGGATCATTCGGCCACAGCGCGCCGACAACCTTGTTGGCGTCGAGATGGCTCCACAGCCCGGTGAAGGTGGAAACCACGTCCTCAAGGCCCCAGAAGAAATGGTAGGTCCACTCGAAGCCAACCGTCGGATCGCCCTGGCGACCGAAGAAATGCGGCTGCCAGGGCGTGTCGTTGGTGATGCAGGGCACACCATTGAGTTCGGCCTGGCCGGCAACCGGATTGGTGGTGTCAGGCGTCGAGGTGGCGGTGATGATGTCGACCTCGTCGGACAGGATCAGCTCCTGTGCCACGGACGACGCGCGGTTGGAGTTGGACTGACTGTCCTTGACGATGAATTCAACCGGGTGCTTCGACCCATTGATCATGACCCCATTGCCGATAGCCGTCTTGAACTGTTCGAGAACGAAGCGATCCGGTTCGGCGAAGATCGCCAATGGACCGGTCTGCGGTGTGACAAAACCGATCCTGATGGTCTTCGGTTTGGCGATGGCCGGCATCGGAAAGCCGCCGATGGCAGCCAAGGCCCCTGCCGCACCCGCAGTCCTCAAGACGGTGCGGCGCGTCACTAAATTCCTTTGAGAACGCATTGATAATTCCTCCTGTTTCAATGGTCGGAATTATCCGGGCATCTCCCACCCAAAAGCCATGCCGGGCCGCGTATCGTTTGATACCCGCTCGATCGACGGGGCATGCTGTTTCGGATATCCATGTCATCCAGTTCAACCTTGCGCCCTGCTTTCCATGGTTGGAATGTTCCGGTCTCGCATCCGCTTTTACCTTGTGGCCAGAAACCCTGTGACGTCTTGGGTAAAGCGTTCCGCATGCTGGAAGTGAAATGCATGGCCGGAATCGGGATAGACCGCCAGTTGAGCGCCTGATATTGCCCGGACAAGAGCGACAGAGTTTTCTACCGCAAAAGCCCTGTCCTGATCCCCATTGGCCACCAGCACCGGTACATTGATCTCACCCAATCGTTTAAAGGCACCATCCTGTCCATAAAAGAATTTCCGCGTCGCCTCTCCCTGAGCCATCAACGTCTGCATGGTGGTTTTGGCTGCAGCACCTGCCACCGCGTCTCCACCACCGATCCGGGCGAGCGAGGCCAGTCCTGCGGCCTTGCTTGTTTCAGTATCGGCATAGAAAAGATAGATCATGTCTTCGGGCGAGTTCGACTCTTTCGTTGCTGTGCCCAGCCACTCCGGCGGTATCGGAACAGTGCCATCGATGGCGAAGCTGGGCGTGGTCCCGGCCAAAACGATCCCACCCAATCGATCTCCATACTTTGCGGCAAGTATCTGCGCGGTCATGCCGCCCATCGACCAACCAAGCACATTGGGCTGATCGAGCTTGAGAGCATCGACCAGTCCAATGGTCACATCGGCGGCACCTTCAAGCGTATCAGGTACGGTTCCGCCGCTTTCGCCGACACCCGCGCTGTCAAAGGTGATAACCCGATGATGACAGGCCAGCGCGTCGATCAGGGCTGGATCCCAGTCACCCATGGTGGCACGAAACCGATTCATCATCAGCAGCGGAGGGCCCTCTCCAGCACTACACCATGCTATGGGTACGCCCTTTACCTGCGTCATTGTGGGTACTGAGGCCTGTCTTGTTTGCTGTGACATGACTATTCCTTCCTGTCATTCATTGGTAAATCTCAACAGCGCTGGCGATGGGTTCCCACCCGCTGCTATATGACGGCCGCCTGTCTGGTTGCCTTGCTTCATGGTGTCTGGGCTCGTTGTCCCGATCCATTTGGCAGCAACAGCCACGGGGACACGGTCAAAAATGTGGAAACTGATAAAGGTTAGCTGTGGCCGGGGCGATCGAGAAAACAGGTTGTCGTTCCCGTCGCAAGAATACGTCCCAAGCTGTCTTCAATGCGGGCCTCGGCCGTCGCCGTTCTGCGGGTGCGATCTATCACCTTGCCGATCGCGCGGACCTGACCTGTTCTGGCTGTAATCGGCCGGAGAAACTTTGTTTCGATCCCGAGCGTGACATAGGTCTCACCGGCCTCAAGAATGGTTTGGACGGCACAACCCATCGCGCTGTCCAGCAGAGTCATACTCCAACCGCCATGGATCAAACCCATCGGATTGAAATAGGTCTCGGAAGGATCCCCACGAAATTCCACGACCCCTTCTGCAGCAGTCTCAATCCACTGCTGCATTGTGCGCGCCATGGGCGGAATCGGAAGCTTGCCCAACATAATGGCACCTATGATCTCAAGACCCGATAGTGCCATCAATTGTTCTGCACGCGCTGTGCCGATGGGCGCATCCGGCATCGGAGTCGGGCTGAATAGAGCGTCGTTCGTGGTCATACCCCGCATTGCGTAACTCCTTGATCGTCTGCCCGCCTGTGCACACTGGCGGGCCGCTGAACGACGATGGTTGCTTTCCGGGCACACACAATGGCCCGCGTTGCCATTAAGATTATTATCGTAATCCTAATATGTCAACATTAGAGTACGAATGCAATCTAATATTCAGCCAGGGCCAACACATAGTGGTCGCGTATGGGAATGCCGCCTTGCCATCTGTGCCCTTTGGCGGGTCTATTTCGCGAATCCGGCAGGGGCATTGACAGGCTCAAATTCCGGGGACCAGGAAGATTGTTTCGCTATGAATGTTCTGACCCGTTCCGAACCCTCAGGCGTGCCATTGAAAGAATCGGCGGGAATAGACACCTTTCGTCCCTCATGGCTCGTTCAAGGCAGATCAGAACCGCACACCCGGCAGACCCACTTCGAGATATCCCGCCCAGACACTTCGTAAACGACGATATCCTCCATGGCACAGGACCATGTGCTTTCCCCGATGCTGCAGATATATTCAATACGAATATGGATCCGGCGATCTGTCGATATTAATTACAGCTGCACAGACAAAGCGTTTCGAAGGCCTGATCGACTTCTTATGGAAGAGCACGGCAAAGGCATCTCCCATCACGCTTTGCAAAGCACAGGTTCGATGCAGCGCAAGCCAATTAAGATTGCAAATGAACTCTAATCAGGTCAATATTGGGTTTGGTCAAATTTTCATCCTCAGATCGCCTTCAGATTTGGTCGCAAACAGACCGCGCAGCATCGCCAGTATCCCGAAATAGAAAGTTGAAAACAGATGAGAGTGAGCAGGCAAACCGCAGAAAAAAACCGCAAGCGGGTCGTTCGTACCGCAAGTGAGCTGTTTCGCACGCATGGCTTTGACGGGATCGGCATCGCAAATCTGATGAAAGCTGCCGGAATGACCCAGGGGGGTTTTTACAAGCAGTTCGAAAGCAAGCACACGCTTGAAATTGAAGCCACCCAGCTGGCACTGGATGATAATTTCAAAAGATGGTCCGAAACCATGGATTCGGCTGTGGATCCTGTTCAGGCCCTGCAAGACTGGTACCTTTCACCGCAACATATTTCTGCCGTCGGAAAGGGGTGCACCTATGCAACTCTTGGCGCCGAAGCAACACGCCAGGGCAACGCGATGCAACAGGTTTTTGGCGCAGCCATCGAACGTCAGGCTTCTGCTATTGCTGAAAAGCTTGGTGATCCCGTCGACAAGAGACAAGCCGCACTTCGCACCATGGCTCAGATGATTGGAACATTGATTCTGGCGCGTTCGGTTTCGGACCCAGACCTGCAAAAAGAGATTATCCACGCTGGGAAGAACCGATAGACGCAAAATCATTGTTCTTTACGGGCCATGGATTGTCGCGATTGGCAACGACCCGACCGTTCGGCAGGCCCTACGCTTCCTGGGTCATATAGGGCGGGATCTTGTCGACCGGCAGTCCGCGCAGATCCTTGAAATGGGGGGCGCAGAGTTCGAAGGCCCTGTGCAGGTGGCGCTCGAGCGCCACGGCGGCGCCATCGATATCGCCTTGCAGAAGGTAATTCATCACCGTCTCATGGTCTTCCACAGCCTCCCTCAGCCCTGACCCCTGCTCGCGCAGGCCAAGGTTCCGTTCGACCGTGTCGAAGGTCGAAATGATCGGCAATTGGCAGCGGATAAGCACATTGCGCAATTGTTGGTTGGCGCATCGCAGCACAATATCACTGTGCAACTCTTTCTCGGCCTGGCCCATCTCCTCCGGTTCAAAAAGGCCGCGCTTGAGTATGTTGCGAAGATTGTCGCGCAACTGGCGCAAGTGTTGTGGCGTGATGAGCGGCGCCGCCTGACGCAGGGCGACCGGCTCGAGCAGCCAGCGCAATTCGTAGGATTCCTCGATCATCTCATAGGTCAAAGGTCCGGCATACCAGCGTGCATTGGCACCGAGTCGGGCCAGACCGACACTCTCCAGACCGTCCAGAATTTCATGCGCAACCGTACGGCTGACGCCATAGTGCTCCGCAAGCGCCGACTGGTTGATCCGGAATCGCCCGAAAACCAGGACAGAAGCCACAGCCTGTTCGACCTGCGGGTAGATGGGCTCCTTCAGCTTGCGCTGGGACAGCGCCTTTCGCAGCACCTTTGGAAGCTGCAGCCCGGCATCCCCCAGATCCATCTCGATCGGTTCGACCGGGCGATCATTCGAGGCCACCAGAAAACCGTGCCCGACGCGCTTGCGAATCAGCCCCTTGCTTTCCAGCTTTCTCAGCGCCTTGGAAACCGGTTCGCGACCGACGCCGAAAGTATTGGAGACGGGCCCCTGACGCAGGATCAGACCATCCTGAAAAACGCTGCGGACAATGTGATCACGCAGAATGCGGTAGACCAGTTCGTTCTTGGGCAGCGCCGCCAGGCTTGGATCGCTACTGCTGTTGAGGACGTTGTTCATACTTACCCAGAAAGCCCTTTGCTGTTTTGCTGCGGCTGCAACCTTTGCACAGGTTGTGGAACCTATGTTTGTTCGCCGCGAAAGGCAAACCCTCTTGCCTTTAGCATGTAATATTTTTAGCGTATTGCATGCTAAATGCAAAAAGGATACAACAAAGCCGTGAGGAAAGCAAAAAGGCAGTGCGGGTTCAATGCGCTGCCGCGATCGTAAAAATGCAAGGAGGAGCATATGAGAAAGTCGCTTTTAGCCGCGCTGGTCGCGGGTGCGGCGTTGACAGCCGCGGTACCCGTGGCGTCAGCCGAGGACGTGGTTCGCGTCTGGCACACAGAAACAAACCCCCAGTCACAAGAGGCGATGGCCAAGATCATCGCGCGGTTTGAGGCGGGAAATCCTGACATCAAGGTGGAAGCAGAAGCGCTCGCATGGGGCGACCTTGAAGGAAAAATCATGGCCTCGCTCGCCGCCGGTTCGCCGCCGGAGTTGGCCCACGGCCAGCCGGTCACCTGTTCCGCCCTTCAACAGCAGGGCATGCTTGCTCCGCTCGACGATGTCGTGGCGGCGATTGGCGAAGACAACATCTGGGACCAGATCAAGAAATTGTGCCGCTCGGAAGGCAGCTATTACGGCCTGGTCCACGCGGCTGGCACATCTTTGCTGGTCTACCGCAAGGATCTGGCAGAGGAACTCGGCCTGGAGCCACCCAAGACGTGGGATGACCTGTTGGCAAATGCCAAGGCTCTGACGATGGACAAGGACGGCGACGGCAAGATCGACATCTATGGCGTGACCATTCCGGGCGACCGGCTCTTCCTCAACATCATGATGGGCGAGTTGATCAAAGCCAATGGCGGCGTCCTGTTCGACGAGGACAACAAACCGCAGTTCAAGTCGGAAAACATGGCCGGGGTGCTCGAATTCTTCAAGGAGCTCACCAAATACATGCATCCGGGCTGGGAGGGCGACGGCTATCTGGAAACCTTCGCCAACATGTATGGCGAAAAGGCGGCCATCATGTTCCAGGGCTACGGCCGCGGCGCCTCGCTGATCGAACAGTATGCACCCGAGGACATGCGCAGCACGGATTTCTACGACGTCTGGGTCAAGCCGCATGGACCGAACGGCGACAAGCCGGCCGCTCAGGTGGACCAGGAGACCTGGATGCTGTTCAAGGATTCCGCCAATCCGGAAGCAGCCAAAAAATTCCTGACCTTCTTTTATGCGGATGAAAACTACCTGGAATACATCCAGTCCGTTCCGATCCATTTCTTCCCCATCACCAAATCGCTGCGCGCTTCCGAGGATTACCTTGCAACGCCGATGATCAAGCGCTGGGGCGGCTGGCTCGAGGCACAGGAATACTATCTCGACAATGATCTCGTGAAGCCGACGATGATCGTCGAATGGGAAGACCTCAACAACAAACCCTACCTGATGCAGGTTCTGGGTTCGGGCATTCTCAGTGACATGGTGCTTGAGGTCGCCGTTGAAGGCGTATCGATCGATGATGCCACGACGCGCGCCCAAAAACGGGCCGAGGAACTGATCGAGCGGGCAAAATAGTCTGTTCGGCCTGAACCATTGGGAACACATGTTTCCGGCACCTTTCGAAACGGTGCCGGGGACCGTGCCTGCCCGAAAACTTTGCCGGTAACGACGAACCTCACCAACAAACGAGCCTACCCATGCGACTATCCACCAATTCGACTGGCCTTATGTTGGTCGCGCCAGCAGTCCTGTTGCTCGCCGCACTGACGTTGTATCCGGTGTTTTACGGCATCTGGCTGAGCCTGCACGAGAAACACTCGTTCTTTCCCGCGCAGAGCTTTGTCTGGTTCTCCAATTACAGCTACCTTCTCCAGGACCCTGACTTCTGGACCAGCCTGTGGAACGGGATCATCTATTCCGTCTCCGCAATCGTGTTGCAGATCGTTCTGGGTGTCGCCGCAGCGCTCGTTCTCCACGAGCTTTTCCCTGGCCGAAGCCTGGTGCGCGGCATTGTCCTGTTTCCCTATATGGTGCCGACCGTCGTTGCCGTCATCGTCTGGAAGTGGCTGCTCAACAGCCAGTTTGGCATCATCAATTACGGCCTGGTTGAATTGGGGCTTGCTGACGAAGGCATCAACTGGATGGGGCGAAGTTACATCATGGCCTCGCTGATCCTGATCAGCGTGTGGCAATACTTCCCCTTCGTGATGCTGGCCATCCTGGCCCGGCTGCAGACAATTCCCGAGGATCTCTACGAGGCCGCAGAGGTCGATGGTGCAGGGCCGATCCGCCGCTTCATTTACGTCACCCTGCCACAACTTGCCGGGATCCTGTTTGTCGTGATCCTGCTGCGCACCATCTGGATGTTCACCAAATTCGATACGGTCTGGCTGCTCGCCCAGGGCGGCGGCGCCGAGAAATACATCCGCACGCTGCCGGTCTACGCCTATTTGCGCACCTTCAATTACTACGAGGCCGGTCTCGGCTCAGCGATCGCCGTGGTCATGTTCGCCATCCTGGTGATTGCAACGACCATCTATCTCTATGTCTTCACCCGGGAAGAATCGCTATGAGGGGCCGCAAGTCGATGTTCAACCCACGCTCCCTGGTGATCTTCGTCAGCGTCTCCCTGTTGCTGCTTTTCACCGGTTTCCCATTCATCTGGATGGCTGCAACGGCGTTCAAATCATCGGCGGAAATCTTTGTTTATCCGCCCTATCTGATACCGAAGGACTTCACCTTCGATAATGTCCAGCGGCTCTTCGAAAACACCCGGTTTGTCACCTACTTCAAGAACAGTGTCTATGTTTCGACGATGACGGTCATCCTGAACCTGATCATCGCCACGCCGGGCGCCTATGCGCTGACCCGATTCCGCTTCTTCGGTCGCGAGAAGATCGCAACAGTGATCCTGTTTACCTACATGTTCTCGCCGATCATGATCATCATCCCGTTCTACGTGCTCATCCGCTATCTCGGATTGGTCAATACGCATTTTGCTTTGATCCTGGCCTACACCGCGTTCACGCTGCCGTTCAGTCTGTGGATGCTGCGCACCTTCTTCCAGAGCATACCGCTCGACCTCGAAGAGGCCGCTCTTACCGATGGGGCAAGCAGGCTCAAGGCAGTCTTTTACGTCGTCTTGCCGACAGCCCTGCCGGGCGTTGTCGCGACGTCGATTTTCACCTTCATCCTGGCTTGGAACGACTACATTTTTGTCCGCATCCTGATCTCGTCGGATGAACTCAAGACCCTCTCGGTCGGCATTGCGGATCTCTACAACTCCAGTGTCATCGACTGGGGGATGATCATGTCGGGCTGCGTGCTGATCATTGTCCCGGTGGTCGTGGTCTTCAGCTATCTGCAAAAGTACCTCGTTGCCGGATGGGGAACCGGCGGTGTGAAGGGATGACAATGACACGAATAAAAATTTTGAGGAGGACTTCACATGGCGGGTGTTGAGCTGAGCGGGCTAATCAAATCGTATGGTGCTTTGGACGTCGTGCATGGCATTGATCTGAGCATCGAGGACGGCCAGTTCACAGTGCTTGTCGGCCCCTCCGGATGTGGCAAGTCGACAACGCTGAGGATGATTGCCGGCCTCGAGGAAATCAGCGGCGGCACAATCTCCTTCGACGGCAATGTGATGAATGATCTGCCACCCAAGGAGCGGGATATCGCCATGGTATTCCAGAGCTACGCGCTCTACCCGAACATGACAGTCGGCGGCAATATGGCCTTCGGTCTCAAAATGAAGGGCGTGCCGAAACCGGATCGCGAGACCGCTGTTCGCGAAGCTGCAGAACTCCTCGGAATCACCGAGCTTCTTGGTCGCCGGCCGCGCACCCTTTCGGGTGGTCAACGCCAGCGCGTTGCCATGGGGCGCGCCATGGTCCGGCGACCGGCTGTCTTCCTTTTTGACGAACCGCTGAGCAACCTGGACGCGGCCCTGCGCACCAAGATGCGTCTGGAGATCAAGAAGATCCACCAGCGGCTTCGCACCACCATGATTTACGTCACCCATGACCAGATCGAGGCGATGACGCTTGCCGATCGCATCGTCGTCATGAACAGGGGGATTATCGAGCAGGTCGGGTCCCCTCAAGAACTTTACGCCCAGCCGGTCAACCGGTTCGTGGCAAGCTTCATCGGTTCGCCGGCCATGAATATGCTGCCCGGCAAACTGCTGGAAAGCGGTTCCGGCCTTGTGGCCGAGCTGGCCTGTGGCGTCAGCCTGAACATTCCGGCAGACCGAGTTCCCGCCTATCGCGGCATGATCGGTCGCGACATCGAAGTGGGACTGCGGCCCGAACATCTGACTGATGAACCGCAGGCATCTGGTCCCAATGCCGAGTTTTTTGATGTCACCGTTGATGTGGTCGAACCGATCGGCGCCTGCAGCCTCATTTCATTCATGCATGACGGCAATGAATACATCGCCCAGGGCCAGCCGCTCGTGACCCGGCAACCGGGCGAACAGCAGAGACTGCAGGCTGCGATGGACCACATGCACCTGATTGACGTGGCGACCGGTCTGGTCGTCCCGCACAAGGCATCGTCGACTGACACGGGCGTTGTCGCATCCAGCCCTCACCCAGCCAGCGACGAATCCGCAACGCCTTCGGGCGCATCACTCAACCTGGAGAAGGAAATACAATGATCATCGACCACCGCACCTACACATTTCACCCGTTGAAGATGGCCAAGTGGCTCAAGCTCTATCAGGAAAAAGGCCTTCCGGTGCAATACAAGTATCTCGGCCAGCCCCTGGCCATGTATCGCACCGAGGTCGGCACACTCAATCAGGTGGTGACGCTCTGGCAGCTCAAGGACATGGGTGAATTCCAAAGCAGTCGCGCTGAACTCGCCAAGGATCCGGAATGGCAGGCCTTTCTGGTCGAGGTCGAAGCACTGAACGCGCTGCTCCACCAGGAAAACAAGTTCATCTCACCCATCGATCTGCCACCCAGAAGCTAAAAGCGACCTGCGAGGCGCAGTCGCAGCACCATGTCGAGCGGCGCTGCGGCCCGCTCTCGCCCAGATAGAAGCAAGAGGAGAATCGCCATGACAGCAGCCAGCGCGCCGCCGGTGGCAACCGCAAAAACAGAGCGGCTTCATTTTATTGACGGTGCCTACACGGCCGGCAACAGCGGCAAGATGTATGACGTCTTCAACCCGGTCGACGGGTCGACACTCTGCCGGGTCCATGAGGCCGGCCCGGAGGAAGTCGACGCCGCAGTAAAGGCGGCCCGCGCCGCACTGTCCGGCGAGTGGGGACGGCTGTCGGTCGCGGCCCGATGCGATTTGCTCTATCAGGTCGCCGACGAGATCAACCGCCGTTTCGACGCATTTCTGGACGCCGAAATCGCCGATACCGGCAAACCGGCGGCCATGGCCCGGATGATCGACATTCCCCGTGGGGCTGCCAATTTCAAGGTCTTCGCCGACACCATCAAGACGATACCGACAGAATCCTTCCACCTGGATACCCCCGATGGAGAAGGCGCCGTCAACTACGCGGTACGGGTCCCCAAGGGTGTCATCGGGGTGATCGCCCCCTGGAACCTGCCACTTTTGCTGATGACCTGGAAGGTCGGACCGGCGCTGACCTGCGGCAATACTGTCGTCGTCAAGCCATCGGAGCAGACACCGAGCACCACGACCCTGCTCGGCGAAGTGATGAATGCTGTCGGCATGCCGAAGGGTGTCTTCAATGTTGTCCACGGCTTCGGCCCGGGTTCCGCCGGCGAATATCTGACCCGGCATCCCGGCGTTGACGCGATCACCTTTACCGGTGAAACGAAAACCGGCGAAGAGATCATGAAGGCAGCGGCCAAGGGAGTGCGGGACGTGTCCTTCGAACTCGGCGGCAAGAATCCCAGCATCATCTTTGCCGATTGCGATTTCGAAAAGGCCGTCGAAGGCACCTTGCGTTCGGTCTTTTCCAATTGCGGCCAACAATGTCTGTCGACCGAACGCGTCTATGTCGAGCGACCGATATTCGATGCCTTCGTCAGCCGGATGAAGGCGGGCGCCGAGGCCATGAAGATCGGTGCTCCCTATGAAAAAGGCACGGAGCTCGGCCCACTGATCAGCCAGGCGCATCGCGAAAAGGTACTGTCCTACTATCGCCGCGCCGTCGAGGACGGGGCGACCGTCGTGACCGGCGGCGGTGTGCCGAACATGCCTGACGAACTGGCGAATGGCTACTGGATCGAACCGACCATCTGGACCGGCCTTGCCGACGATTCAGCCGTGATGCGCGACGAAATCTTCGGGCCCTGCTGTCATATCCGCCCCTTTGACACGGAAGAGGAGGTCGTGGTGCTCGCCAATGATACGCCCTATGGCCTGGCCTGCGCCATCTGGACGGCAGACGCCTCGCGGGTTCACCGGGTGGTACGCCGCGTTGAAGCGGGGATCATCTGGGTCAACAGCTGGTTCCTGCGGGATCTGAGGACGCCCTTTGGCGGCAGCAAACAGTCGGGAATCGGCCGCGAGGGCGGTGTGCACTCGTTGGAGTTCTATACGGAACTGCGCAATGTCTGCGTAAAGATCTGATGCGCCTTATCGGACGAACACCGCTTGGAAAAGGACCTGCCCGACCATGTTGACAACACCCGACCGGCACGGCGGCCGCATTCTCGCCGACCAATTGCGTCTCCTTGGTGCCGATACTGTTTTCTGCGTTCCAGGCGAGAGCTTTCTTGATCTTCTGGACGGGCTTTACGCCCATCAGGACGACATCAAGGTCATCGCCTGCCGGCATGAATCCGGCGCATCGAATATGGCCGATGCCTATGGAAAGATGACGGGAAAACCCGGCATTTGCGTGGTGACCCGTGGGCCGGGCGCCACCAATGCCGCAAACGGCATTCATACGGCCTTCCAGGATTCCACGCCGATGATCGTGCTGATCGGACAGGTGGGGCGCGGCATGACGGATCGCGAAGCCTTTCAGGAGATGGACTATCGCCGGGTGTTTGGTGAAATGGCCAAATGGATCGCCCAGATCGACGATCCGCGCCGCATTCCCGAATATCTATCCAGAGCCTGGAAGATCGCACTTTCGGGCCGCCCGGGACCGGTTGTTCTGGCGCTTCCCGAGGACATGCTTTCGCAGCGTGTTTCAGTAGAAGATCTGCGGGCCACGCCGCTGCCGAAATCGGCGCCCACACCAGCCGCCATGGCCGAACTCGAAACCATGATACGGGGCGCAAAAAAGCCGCTGCTGGTGGTCGGTGGACCGTCATGGAATGCACAATGCGCCCAAAAGGTGCAAGCCTTCGCTGAACGCAATGGTCTGCCGGTTGCTGCGTCCTTCCGCTGCCAGGATTACATTGACAATGCCAGCGAAAATTATGTTGGCGTCATCGGCATCGCCCCCTCGCCCAGGCTGCGCCAGCGGATGCTGGAAGAGGTCGATCTGCTGATTGCCATAGGCACGCGCTTTGGCGAAATGACGACACAGGGCTATACGCTGCTGGATATTCCGAACCCGCAAATGACATTCGTGCACGTTCATCCGGGCCCGGAATTGCTGGGGCAGGTCTATGCGCCTGATCTTTCCATCGTCTCCGATCCGGAAGCCTTCCTGGACGCCATCCAGAACATTTCGGTGGCGGATGGTCCGCAAAAATGGGTCTCCTGGCGCAAGGAGCAGCGGGCGGACTATCTCACCTACCTCGAGCCAACGCAGGTTCCCGGCAAGGTCAATATGGGCGAAGTGGTCCAGCATATCCGGCAGGTCATGCCGAAAGAGACCATCATCGCAAGTGGCGCCGGCAATTACACCGTCTGGGTGCATCGCTTCCATCAACACAGGCACTACCGCACACAGTTGGCGCCAACCAGCGGCTCCATGGGTTACGGGGTTCCGGCGGCAATCGCCGCCAAGCTGAGCGAACCGCAGCGCGAGGTCATCTGCATTGCCGGCGACGGCTGTTTCCTGATGACCAGCCAGGAAATGGCGACAGCGCATCAACACGGCGCGGACATCATCTATATTGTCGTCAACAACGGCATGTATGGCACGATCCGCATGCATCAGGAGCGCAATCACCCGGGCCGCGTCATTGCCACCCGATTGGTGAACCCGGACTTTGTCACCTATGCCGCATCCTTCGGCATTGCCGGAGAGCGGGTTGAAACCACCGAGGCTTTTCCGCAGGCGTTGGAGCGGGCGCGCAAGACCAGCGGGGGATACATGATTGAAATCGTGGTTGATCCTGAAGCATTGACGCCTGCGCAATCGCTTTCGGCCGCCCGCGAACAGGGCGAGCGCGCCCTTTCCGATTGACAATTTGGGACATGAAACAGGGACCATTCAGGCCATGATAGTTGAAGAACGCATCTACACGCTTCAGATCGGCGCAGCGCCACAATATCTGAAACTCTATGAAGAAGAGGGCCTGGCCATCCAGCGTCCGATCCTCGGGCGCATGGTCGGATATTTTTCATCGGAAATCGGCGCCCTGCACCAGATCGTCCACCTGTGGGCCTACAGGGATCTTGCCGAGCGCTCGGAGCGCCGCGCCATCCTGCTGGCCGATCCGCGCTGGAAAGCCTATGCGCAGAAAACCCGCCCCTTGCAGATCAGCCAGGAAAACAAGATCCTCATCCCCGCCCCCTTCAGCCCCTGGGCAACAGATGACCCTGCCCTGGACATGGCAGCCCAGCCGGGAAAATGATCTGGATGGCGTGATGGGCTGCGTTTGCGTCCCCCCAAGCGGACAGCCCTCTGGTTTCACCCATTCAATGTCCGGGCTGCCTTTTACACCTTACGAGGATAAAATGGCCTGCGCCATTTGGCATATGTGACAAATTCAAAAGGCAATTCTGCCGAATTCAGGCACATGGAGCCCAAACGCCGAAATCGCAAAATTGGCGTCCCGCTGCGATCACAGATGTGCGCGGCACTCCGCAGCAAGGCACAATTCGTTCTGGAAAATAGAATGAAATGTTGAAGCGCCATTGAATGAAGCCTGCGCAATTGCACCACGCCAGATACACACAGGCTGCGGCTCAATCGTATTGACAGCATCAAAACCCAGGGTCTCAGAGGCTCTTTTGGCCTGCGTCAAACGATCTGCTGAAACACCCATCGAAAGCATCCTGCATCGCGCGCGACGGCTTGCCGCTGTCCCGGCAAAACGTACCATGCGCCATCGGCCCCCCTTGGCGGCCCCCGTCGCGCAAAATCAACACATCGAAACCAGAGCCTCAACGGTTTGAAGCTGCCAATTAATCTGAAAGCGCCTTGCGTCAGCGTCGTGATCAACGCTCCCGAAAGGGTGCATTGAACCCGTTCTGATGGAACGCAAGACGGCATTTTCCACGCACCGTTTTGCTCATTTGAGACCAGCAACGCAAACCAATAATGACAGATCGGTATCTTTTGACGCCTAATTTCTCAAATATTTTTCACTTTTTTTCCTATTGATTTTAATAAAATAACAAAAATTTGGACACAGACGTTCCATATCCCGCTTTACCTACGCTTGACAAAAGGTACCGATCGGTACATAAATCGCCGCCGTAAGCGTACCGATCGGTAAACTTACGCATTGTTCAAAACCCCGCTCTCAGCCAAATGGAGGTTATAATGAGTGCCCATTCAAAATCGTTCCCCGGAAACCAGATCCGTCAAAGCATCATGGCATTGGCAGGCGCAGCCTTGCTTACAGCATCTGTCGTCAGCAGCGGCGCCCTGGCCGACAACAGTGGACTTCCCGATCCGGGCTTCGAGATCGTTCAGGGCAGAACCGCCCTTTTGGTCACGGACCCGCAGAATGATTTCCTCAGCCCCGACGGCGTGACATGGGGAGTCGTTGGAAAGAATGTCGAAGCCTACGGCACCGTCGAGAACATCGACCGCCTGTTCGCAGCGGCGAAACAGACAGGAATGCCGGTCTTCATTTCCCCGCACTATTATTACCCCCATGATCATGGCTGGAAATTCGAAGGCGCCCTGGAAGCCCTCATGCACAAGATTGGCATGTTCGACCGCAAGGGACCGCTTTCAACGGAAGGTTTTGAAGGCTCCGGAGCTGACTGGCTCGATCAATACAAGAAATACATCGAGGACGGTGAAACTGTCGTCACCAGCCCACACAAGGTTTTTGGGCCGGAAACGAATGACCTTGTTCTGCAGATGCGCAAACAGGGCATCGACAAGGTCATCATCGCCGGAATGTCGGCAAATCTATGCACCGAATCGCACATGCGGGCACTGGTTGAACAGGGTTTCGAAGTCATGGTCGTGCCCGACGCGACCGGAGCCGCCCAGGTTCCCGGCTATGATGGCTTTGCAGCGGCAGTCACCAATTTCCGCATGATCGCCAGCCATGTTGCCAACACCGATATGGCCGTCGCTGCAATCAACGCCGCAGCCGCCCGCTGACACCCGCGCATAACACGCGTCCCCGGCGCGCCGCCCGACAGGCGCGCAGGTCTCCGATCATCCGGCCGCTCCCTCCGGACCGGTTGGTCGGAGCCCCACCGGACCTTGAAAAAAATAGGATTCGACGGATGCCCCGCCCATCACCAGCCCCCGGCTCCGCAGCAAAAGCAGCCGCACAATTGCGCCTGGAATGCGCGGGTATCCTGCAAACCCGGTCTCTGAAAGCCTTGCGCCCCTGATACAGGCCACGACAAGGCGCGACGGGATCACCCAGTTCGGCGATGCTATCGCCTGGTGCAGCCTTGATAGCATTCCGATGCCGCCGGTCTCCGGCGGTTCCATTCGCTGACTTTATGGCAAGCGAAATACACCCAAACCGCCTGAAAAATGGCAACAACTGAAAGGAATATCAAGATGAAGACCAACAAAAACCTGATCGCAGCAGCAACGCTTGTTGGTGCACTGTTCACCGCTACGTCGGCATTCGCCGTTGATGAATACAATGTCTCGAAGGGAACCACAGTTGATGGACATGGCGTGGCCTTTCGCGCCAACGATGTCGTCGCTCTCGTGAACGGTCTGGGGATCGTGCCGGGCCAGGCCACATACACCCACGTCCATGACGGCGTCGCGTACTATTTCGGATCGGAAGCAACGAAGAAACAGTTTGCATCAGCGCCGGAGAAATACATGCCGAGATATGGCGGATACTGCGCCTATGGGGTTGCCAAGGGAAAGAAGCTCGACGGCAGTCCCCGTTTCGCCGACATCGTCGATGGCAAGCTTTTCCTCTTCCTCAACGCCGATGTTTTCAGGGCCTATGAGAAAGACAAGGCCGGCGTGCTGGCGAAGGCTGCGGAAAACTGGCCGGCCATGCATCATGTGTCTGTAGCGACGGTCAACGGCGGCGGGAGCTGACTTTTGACTGCGGGTCCCAAAACCCGGAAGGTGGATTGTTGCTGATTGCTGAAAATATTGCGGCAAAACGGGCAACGCGGCAGGCGCGCATCACGATACGCGCCTGCAAATGGCTCTCATCCTTGTGAAATCGCCCCAGTCCCGGATGCTGGGCCTGCAACGATACCGACCGAGGAATACAATTAGAGATATAGGCGGTTCACGAGAGCATTGCTCCAACCAGGGACAGGCCGCTGGGGGTAATCAGGGCACCAAACACTAGATGACATGGCTGATCGCTGTCCGCAAAGTCCAGCTCAACCCTTGCGGAAGATACTCCAAATCCACAGTCCCTGACAGGGACGACTCCGCCATTTCCTTGATCACCGTCTGACCAAATCCCTTATGAGTGGGTTGCTTGACGATTGGCCCACCCGATTCAATCCATCTCAAGGCAAGCATTGGCTCGTCGTCATCTTCGATCGACCACAGGATGGATACTTCACCGGAATCCTCCGACAAGGCGCCATATTTCAAGGCGTTTGTTGCCAATTCGTGAATGGCCAATCCGATGGGTTGGACTGCATCGGTTTTTAAAACCAACTCCGGACCATCAATATTTATCCGATTGGTCGTCGGGTTTCCGAAAGGAGACAATTGATCGATCACCAAAGAACGCAAGCGAACCCCTGCAAAGTCCATTGAGATAAGCAAAGCCTGGTTGGAGGCAAGTGCGTTCAATCGTTGTGTGAACCGCTCCAGAAAGGTTTCGTGATTGGACTTCCGGCTGGTCATTCTGGCGATCGACTGAATGACCCCAATGAGGTTTTTTGTCCTGTGACGGGATTCACCCATCAGATAGACAAATCTTTCCTCACTTTTTTTAAGCGCGGTGATATCCATTATGGCAACCAGGCCAGAAATCGGTCGCAATTTCGATCCGCTGTCGTCCCTTTCAAATATGACCCGTTTTTTGGCATTCAACCAAAGGATCTCGCCATTTTGATGCACGACCCTGTGTTGAACATTCAGGTCATTGACGCCATCTGCATCCAACAGGCATCGAACCTGGGATTCTATATATCTTTTGTCCTCAACATGCACCTTGGCATGGAGGTCCCCGCGCAAAACAGGCATATCCGCTGGCAAGTCAAACAATTCTGCCGCCCTCTGATCGAGGGTGATCGTATCGGCAATATAATCAACGGATCCAAGACCAAGTTGAGCAAGGCTGACGCCCAATTCCAGCTGGGACGCTGCAAATGAACTGCCTTCAGAGTGCATCTTCAAGACGCCCATCGCGTTTGATCCTGTCAATAAGGGTTCGCATTACCGTGCAATAAGCCAGAGCGTCAGCCCTTGGGTCGGCAGAACCATGCAACATCATTATCGATCGCATTCCATCGCCACAATAAAATTTGACATAGCAAATCTATCGCACAGACTTCACCTCATCGCGGTTTCAAACAAATTCCAGCAAATTGAACCATTCCGCATTTTGTGCGTTGGCTTTCCATGGCAATAGAGCTGATCAAGACAGGGTGTTGTGATGGAATGGCGAAAAAACTGTTGATCGTCGAAGACGACCCAATCATCGCAACGGACATGGAACTGTTTTTCTCCGATTGCGGATTTGATGTTGTGGCAGTGGCGCACAATGTGACCACCGCACTTGCGGCTATTGAAGAGCACTGCCCCGACATCGCTCTATTGGACTTTCAGTTGGGCCAGGAAAACAGTTTGGAAATCGCAGAAACATTGGACAAAATGAAAATTCCATTTTGCTTTTTGACAGCGAGTTCAAGCGCTCAACTTCGCCATGCAATTTTTCCTGACGCAGCAATTTTCTCAAAGCCTGTTCGGTATGAACGCGTCGTGGAGCATATCGCCAAATATTTTACCTGAGGGCCTTTTGGATTAATGACCTTGAATCATCCATTGTCGCTGAAACAACGACACCCGTGCTCCCAATGCCCTCTGGGTGCCAATCCTGCATTTCGTGCCATGACTGACGATGAAACGGCATTCATGAAAGGCTTCAAACGCGGCGAGCTGCAGGTCCAGGCCACTTCCACATTTTTGGTTGAAGGCAACAATAGTCCACACATGTATACGGTTCTCAGCGGGTGGGGGTTTCGTTACAAAACACTGGAGGACGGACGCAGGCAGATTCTCAATTTCGTTTTACCGGGAGATCTGGTCGGCCTGCAGGGCACCCTTTTGGCAGAAATGCAGCACTCGGTCGAAGCACTGTCGGATATGATGCTGTGTGTCTTTGAGCGAAATTCGCTTTACCTGTTGTTCAAAAATCGCCCGAGCCTTGGCTTTGATGTGACCTGGCTGGCCGCCAAGGAAGAACAAATACTGGATGAGCATTTGCTCTCCGTGGGGCGACGCAGTGCGTTGGAACGCGCCGCATATCTTATTTCTTTCTTGAATCAGCGCGCCCACCGCGTGGGTCATCTGAAGGAAGGCCAACCTCTGGCACCCTTCACGCAAAACCACATCGCGGATACGTTGGGACTTTCGCTCGTGCATACAAACAAGACCCTGAAAAAGCTGCAGGACAAAGGCATCATTGAGTGGTCAGGCAAGACCTGTCTGGTCAAAGACACGAAGAGGCTCATGGATGTCGCCAATTGGGATGGAATTGCGGATATTCAACGTCCATTTATCTAAAGCGGTTCACGACCAAAGCAGGCTGCATATGGCAAGTTCAGGTCGTCGTTTTAAGTTCAATCCGGACGCTGGGTCTTGCGTCGTCGAACTGCTGAGTGCCGGTGACGGGAAATCTGTCCTTTGAGGCAAATCAATAAAGGCGTTTCACATCTGTGCGATAATCAACCAACAGGAGGAATTGAATATGTATAAAAATATTCTTGTCACGATCGCGCTGGATCACGCACATGACAGTGCCAATACGCTTGCTATTGCCCGCGCTCTTGCTGCGGAAGGCGCGTCCATCACCGCTTTGAATGTTCTGGAGGAGATACCGGCCTATGTGTCGCAATATCTTCCAAACGACAACTCCCAAAACCGGCACTCAAATGCCGAAGCGGAGCTGAAGGCGGCGCTTGCAAGTGCTGCTGGCGTCAGACCTGTTGTCGTGAGCGGACATGCTGGCACAACGATTGTTGACTACGCCAGGGAGCACGCAATCGATTGCATCGTGATCGCTTCCCACCGTCCCGGCCTGCAAGACTATTTTCTTGGTTCGACGGCCAGCAGGGTCGTTCGGCATGCGCCCTGTGCGGTGCACGTGATCCGGTAGTTCTTCGGGTATAGCAAGAAAGCTGCCGTGCATTCGTCTGCACAGCACCCCATATCAGGACCACAGTGGACGTTTGGGCCGCAGCGGCACCCGCGGCGACCATACCACCTGCCTCAACCGCGCCTCTGCCCTGTCCCCTGACGCACGGGCCACACTTCCATGACTCCGGCGCACAGAACCAGAGCGCCGCCGGCGAGCTCCAGCGGTGCGAGGGTCTCACTGGCGAGGATGGCGGCTGAGACGGCGCCGACCAGGACTTCGCTCATCAACAGGATGCCGACGCGGGCCGGTTCCAGCCGCACTGTCGCCCACATCAGCGCCACAACCGACAGCCCCCACCATACGCCGCCAGTGACCATGGCCAGCCCGAGCGAGGCTGCCAGGCCGCCCGCCTGCAGGGCGCTGGGCACAGGGCCGAGGAATGGTGCAAGGATCAGGGCCGTGATCGCTGCGCCGATGGCGAAGACAAAGCCTGAGGGACCCGGCCCCAGGCTCGATTTCGCGCGCATCCCCGTTGTTCCGACGGACCACAGGATGCCGGCCAGCAGCGCCATCCATTCCCCTGCGCCGCGCGGCAGCGGCAATTGCCCGTCTGCGCCCAGCATTACGGACAGACCGACCAGCCCCACCAGTATCGCCAGAACCCGCAGGCGCGGCGTATGCCAGCCCATGATGTATCGCCCGATGAGGCTGCTCCAGACCGGCGTCAGAAAATACAGCAGGATGATGATCGCCACCTGGCCATAGAGGAATGCGACCGAGTACAGGGCAAAAGCCGCCCCGCCAATGGCAACAGAGATCAGCGCAATGGGATCTGACGCCGGAAACTGGTGCCGCTTCAGGATCGCGGCAGGTGACAATAGCAGCGCCGCAGCCATGGTGATCGCCAGCGTTCCCCAGGCGCCGGACAGGCCGGTTTCGGCCAGCGCACGCACGGGTATCCAGTAGAAGCCCCAAAGGACGCCGGTAACGATGACGATCATGGTCGCCAGAAACGGTGCGCGTTCATGTGTCATGGGTAGCATCGAAGGTCGTCAAAAACCCATGTGACGAACAGAACCCCTGCCCGTTTCACGCGACCGGATCCTCCGGCTCCTGGAACAGGCTGATCTGCTGTTGCGCCAGGTCCTTGGGTGCATTGAGGCCCAGATGGCCCCAGGCGTTGGCGGTCAGCAGCCGGCCGCGCGGGGTGCGCTGGATGAAGCCCTGCTGTATCAGGAACGGCTCGATAATGTCCTCGATCGCATCGCGCGGTTCCGACAGCCCGGCGGCAATGGTCTCCACACCCACCGGCCCGCCGCCGAAATTCTGGGCGATCATCGTCAGGTAACGCATGTCGAGCTGGTCCAGCCCCATATGGTCGACCGACAGCCGCGTCAGAGCATCATCGGCAATCTCCCGTGTTACCGCTTCGACACGGGCAACCTCGGCAAAATCACGCACCCGGCGCAGCAAACGCCCGGCAATGCGCGGTGTGCCGCGGGCCCGCCGGGCAATTTCCAGTGCGCCGTCATCGGTGATCGGCAGGCCCATGATCCGGGCGCCACGCCGCACGATGAATTCCAGTTCCGGCACCGTGTAGAAATTGAGCCTGACGGGAATGCCGAACCGGTCGCGCAAGGGTGTGGTCAAAAGGCCGAGCCGTGTTGTCGCGGCAATCAGCGTGAATTTCGACAGATCGATCTTCACCGATCGCGCCGCCGGCCCCTCACCAATGATCAGGTCAAGCTGGTAATCCTCCATCGCCGGATAGAGAATCTCTTCAATCGCCGGATTGAGCCGGTGTATCTCGTCAATGAACAGGACATCGCGCTCTTCCAGATTGGTCAGCAGCGCGGCCAGATCACCGGCCTTGGCAATCACCGGCCCGGAGGTCGAGCGAAAACTGACGCCCAGTTCCTTCGCCAAGATCTGCGCCAGGGTCGTTTTGCCCAGCCCGGGCGGGCCGACAAACAGCACGTGATCGAGCGCCTCTCCGCGCGCCTTGGCAGCCTCGATGAAGACTTTCAGATTGGAGCGCGCTTCCGCCTGGCCGGTAAAGTCAGCAAGACTTTGCGGGCGCAGTGACATCTCGGAATCTTCACCCAGCGTTTCACCCGTCACAAGTCGCTCTTCGTCACTCATCAATCATTCCCGCTGCCATTCCCGCTGCACGTATGGCAAGCCGCGCCAAAACACTCATTTGGACAGTTCCTTCAGGCCAAGCCGGATCAGGGTCGCCGAATTCGCTGTTTCCCCGGCGGTGCGTAGGGCAGCAGCGACCGCATTGGCCGCCTGTTCGCGCGAATAGCCCAGATTGGACAGGGCCGAGACCGCGTCGCTCACCGGCCCGGCAGCCACCCCGTCGCCAAGATCGCGTTTGAGGCCCATGGCCTCGCCCATGTCGCCGGCATAGGCCGGCACCTTGTTCTTCAGTTCGGTGACAATCCGCTGGGCCACCTTTGGTCCGATGCCGGGCGCCCGCGCCACCATCGCCTTGTCCTGCAGCGCGATGGCATTGGCGAGGTCTCCGGCCGAAAACGTCGAAAGCACCGCCAGAGCCACCTTGGCGCCGACACCCTGGACCGATTGCAGCAGGCGGAACCATTCGCGCTCCAGCGCCGAAGCAAAACCGTAAAGCTTCAACTGGTCTTCCCTGACAAAGGTTTCGATCTGCAACACGACAGCCTCGCCAATGCTGCCAAGCCCGGCGAGCGTGCGGCTCGAGCAAAAGGCGATATAGCACACACCATGGACATCGATCAGAACGTGATCGTCGCCGATTTCCTCAATGGTGCCCTTCAGTTTCCCGATCATTGAAAATCCAATCCTACAGGCTCGCGGCCAGTTTGAGCCGACCGACAATAGATTGCCGGTGATGGGCATGGCAAATGGCGATGGCCAGCGCATCGGCGGCATCATCCGTATCGAACTGCGCCTTCGGCATCAGCACCCGGACCATCTTGAGGATCTGTTTCTTGTCGCCATGCCCGACACCGATCACCGATTTCTTGACCGTATTGGGTGCGTATTCGGCAACCGGCAGCCCGGCAAGTGCCGGAACCAGCAGAGCAATGCCACGCGCCTGGCCAAGCTTCAGCGTTGCAGTCGCATCCTTGTTGACAAACGTATGCTCCACCGCCGCCTCATGGGGCATGTGGGCATGCACGATTTCATGCAGGCCATCATGCAACTGGCAAAGGCGGGAGGCCAGGTCGAGATCGGCATTGGAGCGAATGGTTCCCGAGGCGACAAAACGCAGGGAATTACCGAGGCTTTCGATCAGCCCCCAGCCGGTTCTGCGCAGCCCCGGATCAATTCCGATAATACGTGTCGGTTCAGACTGACCCATGTTTTCATCCACCATCTATTGCCGGTGTTCTATGCCACACAAATGCGAACAAAACAAAAACATTCGAGCATTAATAACAAAACCCGGATCACAAGACCCGGGTTTGAAAGTTGTCGACAGAGTATGACATTATCTCAAAGCGCATCAGGCCTCTTCGAGTTTGGCCATGATCTCGTCGGAAATATCGAAATTGGAATAGACGCTTTGCACGTCGTCATCGTCTTCCAGCGCATCCATCAGCTTCAACAGCGTACCGGCGCGTTCCTCATCGACGTCAATGGTGTTTTGCGGCCGCCAGATGGGCTTGACCGATTCAGCCTCTCCCAGAGTCGCTTCCAGCGCCGTGGTGACGTCACCTATGGCTTCAAACGCACAGATCACCGTGTGTCCGTCTTCGCTTGACTGGACATCATCGGCGCCGGCTTCAATCGCCGCTTCCATCATCGCGTCCTCGTCACCGGCCTCAACCTTGTAGACAATTTCGCCAACCCGGTCGAACATGAAGGCAACAGAGCCGGTTTCACCCAGCGCACCGCCATTTTTTGAAAAACACGAACGCACATTCGAAGCCGAACGGTTGCGATTGTCTGTCAGCACTTCCACGATGACAGCCACGCCACCCGGACCATAGCCCTCGTAGCGGATTTCCTCATAGTCGGCAGCGTCGCCGCCTGCGCCCTTGTTGATGGCCCGCTGGATATTGTCCTTGGGCATCGATTGGCCCCTGGCATTTTGCACGGCCAGCCGCAATCTTGGATTGCCGTCGATATCCCCGCCACCCATTTTTGCGGCGACGGTCACTTCCTTCGACAGTTTGGAAAACAGTTTCGAACGCACTGCGTCCTGTCGCCCCTTGCGGTGCATGATATTCTTGAATTTTGAATGGCCTGCCATGGCGCTCCGCCCACTTGCGTAAAAATCTCTGATGCGCCGCCTTATAGGCAAGTCGACTGCAATCGTCCAGACGGTGCGGCCAAAGTCCCCGTCATTAGAACCGTTTGCGTGCAAAATGGCGTGTGTTGACATCATACTTGCACCTTGTGCTGATCAAACACGCGTGAAGCGGCTGGATTTCCGATGGAAGGCTGATACACTGAATGTCTGACGGCAGCTATCAGGGTTCACAACGGATCAACGCGCCATGAAACAGACGATTACCAACCTTTCCTCCATCGGCCTGTTGCTGGCCGCCGTTCTGGCGTCTTCAGGGGTCACTGTCCTGCCCTCATCTGATGTGGCCACCCTTGTTTTATCCATGAAAATCCAAAAGGCCCAGTCTTCGCAAACCGTCGCACCAAGGGCCGTGTCCACCTGTCAGGCCATCGCCCAATTGCGCGGCGATGTGCGTCTGGCCTCCGGTGAACCCCTGAACCGCGATCAGGTCCGGCTGACCTATATCAATCACTCGACCTATCTGATAGAAACGCCGCAAGGGGTGCGCATTGCCACCGATTACAATGGCTATGCAGGTCCGCGCGAGGTGCCCAATGTGGTCACCATGAACAAGGCCCACAGCGGCCATTTTACAATGAATGCGGACCCGGCAATCGACCATGTGCTGCCCGGCTGGAACCCCGATGGCGGTGCCGCCGATCATGATATCGTGGTGGGGGACACCTATATCCGCAATGTCACGACCGATATAAGATCCGGGTTCGGTGGTGCGGAGCCCGACGCCAATTCGATCTTCATCTTTGAGGTCGCCGGTCTTTGCATCGGCCACCTGGGCCATCTGCATCACGAACTGACCGACAGTCACATTGCACAGATCGGCAGACTCGATGTGCTGATGGTGCCGATTGATGGCGGCCTGACCCTTGGCCACGAGCGGATGAGCGCCATCGTCAAACGTTTGCGGGCATCGGTCATTCTACCCATGCATCGCCGCGGCGCCTCGATCGAATCGTTCCTTCGTTTGTTTGGCAAGGACTTTGCCCACGACTTCCGCAATGAGCAGGACGTTACCGTCTCCCTGCGCAATCTGCCGCGCCAGCCCACCATCATCATTCTCAGCGGCGTCTGATCAATCACCGAAATCCGGCAAAGCCTCGGAAAGCCGTGGTCCGATCCGCAGCGGATGGATTGATTCGGCAAGGCCCGTGCGGTCGGAAATTTCAACGGCCACACCGCAAATCGTCGCCGGTCCCGTCGCCGCTTCAAAACGGTTTTTCGGGACCTTGGAGACGAAGCGGTTGATCGGCTCTTCCTTGTCCATGCCCAGCGACGAATCATAGTCACCGCACATGCCGGCATCGGACATATAGGCCGTGCCGCCATTCAATATCTGATGGTCTGCGGTCTGAACATGGGTATGGGTGCCAACCACCAGACTTGCCCGCCCATCAACGAAATGGCCGAAACATTGTTTTTCGCTGGTCGCTTCGGCGTGAAAGTCGATGATCACCGCATCGGCCTGCTCGCCCAATGGACAGGCGGCAAGTTCCCGTTCGGCGGCCATGAAAGGATCATCCAGATCGGGATGCATGAACACCCGCCCCATGATGTTGCTGACCAGCACGCGGGCGCCATTGCGTGCAATGAAAACGCCCGAACCATGCCCCGGTGTACCGTCAGGATAATTCGCCGGCCGCAAAAAACGATCGTGCCGCTCACAAAAGCTCAGCGCCTCGCGCTGATCCCACACATGGTTGCCTGTGGTCACCACATCGGCGCCAGCGTCAATTGTCCGCATGTAGATTTCTTCGGTGATGCCAAAACCGCCAGCCGCATTCTCGCCATTGACGACGACAAAGTCGAATTTGTAGTCCCGGATGAGGCCGGGCAACTTGTCCCAGACGACCGTGCGCCCGGAACGCCCCACCAAATCACCCAAAAATAGAAATCTCATAACGTCACGACCTGTTTTGGGGCACTTGATAAAACCCGCTTTGTGTTAATATTGCAGACAATGGCACATCATGGGCCTCATGCGGAACCTGCTCGACTTCCTGCAGATCAAATGCCACGCCGATGAGTCTTGGTTGCTGACCCTTTTCATGCAATCGCGCAATCGCCCGATCGTAATGGCCGGCACCATAGCCAATCCGGTTGCCCATCCGGTCAAAGGCCGCCAGCGGCACCAGCATGACGGTCGGTTCCAGCTCCGCAGCCTGCGGACCGGGACCAAATGTGCCAAATCCCGCATCGATGAATTCTGCGCCCCTGATCAATTCGCGAAAGACAATCCGCGTTCTGTCCAGAACGACAGGCAGACACAATCGCGCGCCCGTTTCTGCCAGATGAAACATCAGGGGGCGGATATCGACTTCGGAGCGCATCGGCCAGAATCCCGAGACAATTTCTCCCGACAAAGGACCCAGGGCCTCAAACCCTATTTGATCAATCATCAGGCTGGCTTCAATGCGCGCTTCAATGGTCATGGAATCGCGCGCGGCAAGTGTGCGGCGACGCAATCCAGCTTTCAATTCCTGTGCACACATTGCACTTGTCCTGCTTGTCTGACTGCTCCAGCATGGCGGAACACCAAAGGAACTGCGTGCCGTGGAAGAATGTTTAAGGTGCGGTCCACAACAGCCGGTGGGATTATACGATCCCGGGAACCTACAACGTAGGTGGGTGCCATATGCTGAAACCCACGGGTCTCAACAGGGACAGCTCCCTTAGGATCAATTAAGGCCCCGGGGATTGAGTTCCCTGCCGAGAGGCGCAGACCGCAAGCTGAATATAAGGTCGCTGCGAACAAAGCACCAGCCCCAAATGAGGGTTATTGTGATGGCTGAATAAATATTTGGCAGCGACTATTGATGGCAGGTTCCCGGACACATTCCCCGGTACATTCCAAGACAGGATCAAAGGCACCGGCGCTGCCACGATCAGCGGCGTGCTCAGCTCTTTTCCAGCTTTTGCGCAATGCGCTCTGCCTGGTCGGCGACCTGGCCGATAAGCTTGGCCATGGTGGCATCGGCATCATCAACCTGTGCCAGCGCCGTATCACGGGTTTTTTTCAGACTGTCGACTTCACTTTCAAGACCGCGCAATTTGCGCTGCACTTCACTGAGCTCATCCATCACCAGGATGCCGGCCATCACCGTGATGCGCAGGTCACCCATTTCCCCGAACTCACCCTTCAGGTGGCTGACATAGCGGTCAAATTTGCCTGCAAGCTCGGTCAGGTGTTTCTCCTGCCCCTCTTCACAGGCCATGCGATAGGCCTTGCCGTCTATATTTACTGTGACCTGTGCCATAAGATTGCCCTACCGATCCAGAACTGCCCGGATCGTTTCCATTGCTGTGACCAGTCTGCGTGACACTTCCTTGTTGGCTTCGGCCAACCGCTCGGCGCGTTCTTCCGAATGATCGAGCTCCTGGGCAAGCCGCGACCGGTCAGCGTTGAGACGCTGCACCTCTTCTTCGGCGTCGGCAAAATCACGCTCTTTCTCGACGCGGCCGTCAACCGCATTTTCGAGTCTGGATAGAGCTTTGCTGAGGCCCTGAAGTGCTGTTTTTGCAGTATTCGCACCTGGCATTATTAATTCCTGTGCCTTGCGAGTTCACAATTCGTTTGATTCTCGGGCACTTATACCACAAAGATTAAGCGCTACAGGAAGCCGTCGTCAATCTTCTTGGCAATCTCACCTGTTTTGATTGGGGATAACCTGATCCAATTGGCCAATCCGATAACAATCAGGCATTTACACGGCAGTGATGCAATGATTTGCCACCTCTTAACACCCAAAACAGCGACGAAACAGCCTTTCGGCCATGTCATTTATTGACTTCACCCCATCACCTGCTATGTGTCTCCTGCTTTCAATAGGAGCCCATAACGGGCTGCCGCAAGACACCCTGAAAAAGCTGAATTGTCATGATCCCACGCGAAAAACATGAACGGATGGCCAACGCGATCCGCTTTCTCTCAATGGATGCCGTCGAGAAGGCCAAATCCGGCCACCCTGGGCTGCCAATGGGCGCTGCCGACGTTGCGACAGTCCTGTTCACCAAATTTCTGACCTTCGATCCCAAGCACCCGAAATGGCCAAACCGCGACCGGTTTGTCCTTTCTGCCGGTCATGGATCGATGCTGATCTATTCCCTGCTCTACCTGCTCGGCTACGAAGACATCACCATCGACGAAATCAAGAATTTCCGTCAATTGGGCTCCAAGACGGCAGGCCACCCGGAATACGGTCATGCCGCTGGCATTGAAACCACCACCGGACCCTTGGGTCAGGGCCTTGGCAATGCCGTCGGAATGGCCATCGCGGAACGCAAGCTGGCCGATGAATTCGGCAGCGACATCGTCGATCACCACACCTATGTGCTGGCCGGTGACGGTTGTCTGATGGAAGGCATCAGCCAGGAAGCGCTCTCCCTGGCCGGGCACCTCAAACTCAACAAACTCATCGTCTTTTGGGACAACAATGGAATTTCCATTGACGGCGCCGTGAGCCTCGCCGATTCGACCGATCAGATCGCCCGTTTCAATGCCTCTGGCTGGAACACGATCGCGGTTGACGGCCATGATCCCGATGCCATTGCCGCCGCAATCGAAACGGCGCAGAAATCCGAAAAACCCACCTTGATTGCCTGCAAGACAATCATTGGATTTGGTGCACCGACCAAGGCAGGCACTGCCAAGGCCCATGGTTCACCGCTTGGTGCCGAAGACATCGCCGGTGCGCGCAAGGCGCTGGGATGGACATCGGAACCTTTTGATATCCCTTCAGATATTCTCGATTGCTGGCGCCTTGCCGGCCTGCGCTCGACCAAGGAACGCAAGGCATGGGAAGAGCGCCTGGCTGAAACCGATGCGGACAGCCGTGCAGCCTTCACCCGTCGCATGAGCGGCGACCTGCCGGGCGGCTTCGATTCCGCCATTGATGCCTACAAGAAGAAACTGGCAGATGAACAGCCGAAGCTAGCAACACGCAAATCCTCCGAGGATGCGCTGACCGTCATCAATGGCGTTGTGCCCGAGACGATTGGTGGCTCGGCTGACCTGACCGGCTCGAACAATACCAAGACCGAGCAGACCGCCTCGATCACGCCGGACGATTTTTCCGGGCGCTATATCCACTACGGCATCCGCGAGCACGGCATGGCAGCGGCCATGAACGGCATCGCCCTGCATGGCGGATTGATCCCCTATTCGGGTGGTTTTCTGATCTTTTCCGATTATTGCCGACCGTCGATCCGGCTTGCCGCCCTTATGGGCATTCGCGTCATTCACGTCTTTACCCATGATTCCATCGGGCTTGGCGAAGATGGCCCGACGCATCAGCCGGTGGAACATCTGGCCGCCCTGCGTGCCATTCCCAACCTGCTGACATTCAGACCGGCAGACGCCACTGAAACAGCCGAATGCTGGCAATTGGCGCTGGAATCGGAGGCCAGACCATCGGGCATCGCGCTGACACGCCAGAACCTGCCCTCCGTGCGCACCAGCTATATCGCAGAAAACATGTGCGCTTACGGCGCCTATGATCTGGTGCCGGCCAGTGATGCTGACGTCACCATATTCGCTTCAGGCTCCGAAGTGGAAATTGCACTGGAGGCGCGCGAAAAGATCGAGGCGTCAGGCCACACCGTACGTGTTGTTTCCGTGCCAAGTTTTGAACTGTTTGAAGAGCAGTCGGAAGAATACAAGCAATGTATTCTCGGCACCTCACCCGTCAAGGTCGCCATCGAAGCGGCTGTCCGTCAGGGCTGGGACCGGTTCATCGGCAATGACGGTATCTTCATTGGCATGAAAGGCTTTGGCGCATCAGGACCTTATCAGGAACTCTACGCCCATTTCGGAATTACCGCTGACGCAACTTTCGAAGCTGTCGAGGCAAAATTGAACAATCTGGCGGGGCAGGAAGAGACCTGATCCCTACCCGCAGAAAAAGGGCGCTGAGCAATCAGGTCCAGCCCGCTGCAATTGCACCTAAAGATCGGAGAAATGTTCATGACCGTTAAAGTTGCCATCAACGGGTTTGGTCGCATAGGCCGCAACGTGCTTCGCGCCATCATCGAATCGGGACGCACCGATATCGAGGTTGTTGCCATCAATGATCTGGGCCCGGTTGAAACCAATGCCCACCTGATGCGCTATGACAGTGTGCATGGCCGCTTTCCTGGAACCGTCACCGTTGACGGTGACACAATTGATGTCGGCAGAGGCCCGATCAAGGTCACGGCCATCCGTGATCCAAAGGAATTGCCCTGGGGCGATGTGGATATTGCCATGGAATGCACCGGCATTTTCACATCCCGTGACAAGGCTGCCCTGCATCTTGCAAACGGCTCGAAACGTGTCCTCGTTTCAGCGCCGGCCAGCGGCGCCGACAAGACCATCGTCTTTGGTGTCAATCACAATACATTGACCAGCGATGATCTGGTTGTTTCCAACGCATCCTGCACCACCAACTGCCTATCACCGGTTGCCTATGTCCTGAACAAGACCTTTGGCATCGAAAAAGGCTTCATGACAACGATCCACTCCTATACAGGCGACCAGCCGACGCTGGACACCATGCACAAGGATCTGTACCGCGGCCGTGCTGCCGCCGTGTCGATGATCCCCACCTCCACCGGTGCGGCAAAGGCCGTTGGCCTCGTGCTGCCTGAACTCAATGGCAAGCTTGATGGCGTTGCCATTCGTGTGCCGACGCCCAATGTGTCGGTCGTCGACCTGAATGTCATCACCAGCCGCGCCACCACCATCGAAGAGATCAACAATGCCATTCGCGAAGCAGCCGATGGTGAACTCAAGGGCATCCTGGGCTACACGGATGAGCCTCTGGTCTCCATCGACATGAACCACGATTCCCATTCTTCCATTTTCCACATGGACCAGACAAAGGTTCTGTATGGAACCTTTGTGCGCATTCTGACTTGGTATGATAACGAATGGGGTTTCTCCAACCGCATGTCTGACACGGCTGTGGCCATGGGGAAACTCATCTGAGATCTGTCGACTTCTTGAATTGAGGGTTCGGGCGCATGTTGCAGATAAGGCCGAATTGCGAATATTGCGATAAGGATCTTGCCGCTGACGCGCCCGACGCCCGCATATGCAGCTATGAGTGCACATTTTGCGCTGATTGCGTGGACAATGTGCTGCATAATGTATGCCGAACTGCGGCGGTGGCTTTGAAAAACGGCCCATTCGGCCGCAGCACGCCCATCGCAAGGGTGTCGGCCTGGCCCATGCACCGGCATCGACGCAGCGCGTGCACCTCAGGCATGACCGCGACACACTCGCCACATTCACCCTGCCATTGAGCAATATTCCGCCAGAAGAGCGCTGATCATGACTGACTTCAAAACACTCGATTCCATTGATAATCTTGCCGGTAAAAATGTCCTCGTTCGTGTTGATCTCAATGTGCCGGTCCGCGATGGCACTGTCACCGATACGACCCGTATCGAGCGCGTGGCGCCCACATTGCGTGAATTGTCCACCAAAGGCGCGCGGGTCATTCTGCTGGCGCATTTTGGCCGGCCGGACGGCCATGTGGTCGAAACCATGTCGCTTCGACCGATTGCCCACAAGGTCGAGGAAATCCTCGACCAAAGGGTGCATTTTGCCACCGATTGCATCGGCGAACCGGCGCAGGAAGCCATAGAGGCCATGACCGATGGCGACATCCTGCTGCTGGAAAACGTCCGGTTTCATCCCGGCGAAGAAAAAAATGATGCCGCTTTTGCAGCGCAACTTGCTCAAAATGGCGATATCTATGTCAATGATGCCTTTTCGGCCGCCCACCGGGCCCATGCCTCGACTGAAGGCATCGCCCATCTTCTGCCCTCCTACGCGGGCCGAACCATGCAGGCCGAACTGGAAGCCCTTGAAAAGGGTCTCGGAAACCCGGCACGGCCGGTTGTTGCCATCGTCGGCGGCGCAAAAGTGTCCACCAAGCTGGATCTGCTGATGAACCTTGTCGGCCAGGTGGATGCTTTGGTGATTGGCGGCGGCATGGCCAATACCTTTCTTGCGGCCAAGGGAACAGCCGTAGGAAAATCGCTTTGCGAGCATGATCTTGCGGCCACCGCCAAGCAGATCATGATCGAGGCGGCAGCAAAAAATTGCGCCATCGTTCTGCCGGTGGACGGGGTTGTAGCAGAAGAATTCAAGGCCGGTGCAGCAAACCAGACAGTCGACATCAATGCGGTCCCTGCCAATGCCATGATCCTCGATCTCGGCCCAAAATCCGTTGCGACCATCAACGACTGGATCGCCAAGGCAAGAACCCTTGTGTGGAATGGCCCGCTCGGTGCCTTCGAAATAGAGCCCTTTGATGCGGCAACCGTGGCAGCGGCCAGATTTGCCGCGCAGCAGACCTGTGAAGGCCTGCTGACCTCCGTGGCAGGCGGCGGCGATACTGTCGCCGCACTCAACCTTGCCGGCGTCACCGACGATTTTACCTATGTCTCCACCGCTGGCGGCGCCTTTCTGGAGTGGATGGAAGGCAAACCACTGCCAGGCGTCAATGCCTTGAAAAATTAGGCCGGGTTAGACGTCAATCAGCTCTGATGCAGCCAGATTTGACTTCATACAAAATGATCTAAGGATTTCAAACGATTGAATATTTTTCAATCGTTTCAATTCCTGATGGTGCTATTTTCCTGACAAAAAACTTCTGCTATCGCCAGTGCAATGTAACCGGCCGGAGCCTGATATCGGGTGCTCCGGCAGACAAACATGCATGGCAGCGCTGTTCATCAATTGGCGGCTGCCGGCAACCGGCATCAGGAGATTCACCAAATGAGCGAACGTCTGGAAGACATAGCCGCAGCGATGGTTGCGTCAGGCAAGGGTCTGTTGGCAGCCGATGAATCGAGCGGAACCATCAAGAAGCGTTTTGACTCGATCAATGTCGAATGCACTGAGGAAAACCGCCGGGACTATCGCGAAATGCTGTTTCGCTCAAATGAGGCCATGCACAATCACATCTCCGGCGTCATCCTTTTCGATGAAACCCTGCGCCAGAAGGCTGCAGACGGAACACCGCTGGTTGACATCATCCGGGCATCCGGCGCCATCCCCGGCATCAAGGTTGACGGCGGGGCCAAGCCGCTGGCAGCGCATCCGGGTGAAACAATCACCGAAGGCCTCGACGGACTGCGTGAGCGTCTGGCCGAATATTATCGCCTAGGAGCCCGTTTTGCCAAATGGCGGGGTGTCATCTCGATTTCCTCTTCCCTGCCCACCAGTGGCGCTGTCCATGCCAATGCCCATGCGCTGGCGCGTTATGCGGCGCTGTGCCAGGAAGCCGGCATCGTCCCCATTGTCGAACCGGAAGTCGTCATGGACGGCAAGCCCGGCGATCATTCGATAGACCGCTGCTTTGAAGTGACAGAGCAGGTGCTGCGCGCTGTTTTTGCCGAGCTTTATCAGGCACGTGTCAATCTGGAAGGCACGATCCTGAAGCCAAACATGGTGATCGACGGAAAGAACGCCCGCAAGGCCTCTGTTGAAGAAGTGGCCGAAAAGACCATTCGCTGCCTCAAGGCGACCGTCCCGGCCCTGATACCGGGCATTGCCTTCCTGTCGGGTGGTCAATCCGACGAAGAGGCAACGGCGCATCTGTCCGCCATGAACGCCGGGCATGACCTGCCATGGCAACTGACCTTCTCCTACGGCCGTGCTCTGCAGGCCGCTTGCCTGAGTGCATGGGGTGGAAAATCGGAAAATGTCGCAGCCGGTCAGCGGGCCTTCACCCACCGGGCGAAAATGAACGGTCTGGCGACGACCGGCAACTGGACACCGGCACTCGAAAAGGCCGCCTGACGGCAGCCCCTCGATAGCACTTTGGCAAATGTTGCAGCAATTGTTCAAGCTTGACACTTTGCCGTCACCGGGGTGAAAAGAGCCGGAATCTTTTTGAAACTGAATCCGGTTCGAACACATGAACACTTTAATCTACAGCCTCGCCAGTTGGCTGCTGGTCCCGGTGGCATTTGTCCAGGGGTTGCAGGTTCGTGCGCGGACACCACGCCTTACCCCGCCTCCAGGGCTGCCATTTGGTCAGGTCGGCGACAAAAGCCCGGACTATCGGCTACTGGTGGTGGGTGATTCCTCGGCGGCAGGTGTTGGCGCTGACAGCATCGATCAAACAGTCGGCCCGCAGGTGGCGCAAATCCTCCATGCAAAAACCGGCCAGTCGGTTTACTGGCGCAACGCCGGTTCGAACTCGGCGATAAGCCAAGAGATTCGCGACCACGTCGTCCCCAATCTGGAGCATCTTCCCTATACCCATATTGTTGTCACTGTGGGCACCAATGACATAAAGAATTTTCTGACCGCACGGCGCTTCAAGAAGGGCTTTGGCGGTCTGCTTTATGCCCTGAGGGCAAAATGGCCGGCGGCGGCGATCATCTGGTCGCCGGTGATTGATCTGCGCACCGTTCCCAATCTGCCACCCCTGCTGGCAAACATCCTGGAAATGCGCGCCAAAATCATGAACAGGCTGGGGCGCCAGCTCTGTGCCGAGCGCTATGCCATCGTTGCTCCGCAATTGCAGACAGTGGATGCCTCCGGTTTCGCAGTGGACGGATTTCACGCAGGTCCGACCGGTTATCATGCCTGGGCGCAATTGCTGGCCACAGCAATTGTCGAAAAAGCACCCCTGGCCGGTCCGGACAAGGGATAAGGCCCCTTTAAAACTGAATGGTCACCACGAACATCATTGCAACAAAGGCAAAGATCGCAATCTTCCAGAAGTCGCCGCGCTTTTTCAGCCCCGGAAGACCGAGCGGCTTTATCAGATGCGCAATCATGGCTGCCAGCAGCACAAGCGCGATCACTTTGGTCAAGATAGGCTCCAATTGGGTTTGTCCGGGCGATTGACCCGCCCGGCAATGCATCTGTGCGACTGGTTCAAATCATTGCTGCTACGCGCTGACGTCCAGAATGATTTTTCCGATATGCTGCCCCTCTTCCATGCGGCTATGGGCGGCAGAGGCGCGTTCCAGCGGAAACAGGGTATCCATGACAGGCGCGACCTTGCGCGCTTCCAGCAATGGCCAGACCTGCTGTTTGAGCTCCTGCGCAATGACGGCCTTGAATTCGACCGTTCGGGGCCGAAGGGTTGAGCCCGTATGGGTCAGCCTCTTCATCATCAGCTTGGAAAAATCCGCCTCCGCGACCGGTCCGTGCAGAAATGCGATCTGCACGATCCGTCCATCCATTGCCGCAGCCTGGTAGTTGCGTGCCACATAATCGCCGCCGACCATGTCGAGGATCACATCAGCGCCCTTGCCCTGCGTTGCATCCTTGACGGCAGTGACAAAATCATCGTCGCGATAATTGATCGCCAGATCTGCACCAAGATCGCTGCATGCCTTGCATTTTTCCGCAGACCCTGCCGTGGCGATGACCGTGGCGCCGAACGCCTTGGCCAGTTGGATTGCGGTCGTGCCAATGCCCGATGATCCGCCATGAACCAGAAACACCTCACCGGAGCGAAGGCCGCCACGCTGAAAGACATTGTGCCAGACTGTAAAGAAGGTCTCCGGCAACCCTGCAGCTTCACTGAAACTGAAGCCCTTTGGCATCATCAGGGCATTGCGTGCATCAACGGTGCAAAATTGCGCGTAGCCGCCGCCCGGAAGAAGCGCACAGACCTGGTCACCAGGGGCAAATGAAGTCACCCCCTCGCCCAGGGCAACGACCTCTCCAGCCACTTCCAACCCGGGAATATTCGGTGCCCCCGGCGGCGGTGGATAGGCCCCCTGCCGTTGCAGGCAATCGGGCCGGTTCACACCGGCAGCCCTGACAGCAATCAGCAATTCTCCCGGACCGGCTTGCGGCTTTGGCCGCTCAACAAGTTCCAGAACCTCCGGACCACCGGGCTCACGAATTTCTACAGCTTTCATTACTTACCTCTTTGGACTGGCACCGGCTTGCCACAGCGAGCAGGTTGAAAAGATATCTGATCATCCCTTATCATTCAAAATCCGCAATGCACATGCCGGCAAGGCAGTGGCCGGCAACGAAAGGGAGAAATTCCATGTCCGTTTTTGGCGACGAGCCTGAGAAAAAACCACCTGCCCATGAGATGGGTTGCGATCTTTCCATGCTCTCTGTTGATGAATTGGCCAATAGAATTGTTTTACTGAAACACGAAATTACCCGGCTGGAAGCGGAAATATCCGAAAAGCAAAAGAGCAAGAGTGCAGCAGAAACACTGTTTCGCTGATGTCAGGGGCGCAAAAGGCACGCGCATGCATCCGATGCATTTGGCAGCTTTGGCGAAGTTGACGACCGAAAGTTGCAAGTTGAAGAGATCCATTAACGCTACATTAAGCTTTACAAGTCTTTATTGTGGATATCCGGAATTTCCGGATTCATGCCGGATGGCTGATGTCATGCAGCGTGATGCCAAACTGTTAACTTCTGAGAGTCGCCATGCGGCTCTTTTTTTTTGCCAGGAATCTGTTTTCTGGGGATAATCATCGTGCTTGCCCGCGATCACCTCCATCACCCAAACAGCGTTAACCCTTCCTTAAGATTTGACTTGCGTAAAACCTTTCAAAGCATCAATGTGCAGCCAAACCACCTAAAAATAAGTGGGTATCCGTGGCTTGATGGCCGTGGCGGCTGGTGTATAAATGGTGAGTATCGGGGCAACGGCGTATGGCTGACACACATAAAAACACAATTTATTTTGCAGAGCATGTGACAAGCTCGGCCTCATTCAAGGCAATTTATTCTGAAGGAATGGGGCTGGTGGAAGAAACCGCCGGCTATCTGGATGGCGAAGGACGTTCCGCAGCGAAATTGTTGCCGCGCATGGCATCGGTCCTATACGCTGCCGAATCCATGCGTCTGACCACCCGGCTGATGCAATTGGCATCCTGGTTGCTGCTGCAACGGGCCGTCAACAATGGGGAAATGACCCGCGAGCAGGTCGTTGCAGAAAAATCCAAGGTCCGGCTCGATGGCTTTGCCTGTGATCGCACTGCACCCGGCTGGGCAGATCTGCCGGACGCTTTCCGGGACCTTGTGGAACGCTCGTTGCGCCTGCAGTCGCGCGTGGCCATGCTTGATCAGGAAATCTATCAGCGCGATTCTGCGGCGGCACCTCAGATTGCATCTGACAATGAAAATTCCGTGCAGGCACAGCTTTTGCTATTGAACACGGCCTTTGGCGGGCGCTGAAACGACCGCACGCACTTTTGCAGCTGATCTGCAGACAATCTCACACCAACGAATGACTGCAATAAAAAACCCCGCCTTTTCAAGCGGGGTTTTTTGATAACACAGTCTGATCTGAAGATGAGCCGGGTCGGCTCAATCCCAGAATGGCTCTATATCAGAGACCCAGACCTTCAAAGCGTTTCTTGAACTTGGACACACGACCACCACGGTCCATCAGGTGCTGCTGTCCACCAGTCCAGGCCGGATGGGCCAATGGATCGATTTCCAGAGTCATTGTATCGCCTTCAGAGCCCCATGTGGAGCGGGTCATATATTCAGTACCATCGGTCATGACCACTTTGATCATGTGGTATTCGGGATGAATCTCAGCCTTCATTGCTTTATCCTGCATCATGTGGACGAATGCGCGCCTATCGTGTGCGGCAAACCAGCCCATCTCACAAACAAAGCCGCATACCCGAGAGGTCACGGCTTTTCAATTCGATGGCGAGCCTATACATGAAGGCCAGTAAGGTGACAAGAGGCGCGGCTGATTTTTGCCGCATGAACAGCGATGGAAATCACAATTGGCCAAGAATAGCCGCAGCGACGGCGCTCGCGCAAAAACCCTGCAACCACTGACACGTCTTTTTCCCTATATATTGCGGTATCGCAGTCTTGCAGCCGGAGCACTGGTTGCCCTGTTGCTTGCTGCCGCAGCGACCCTGGTGCTTCCGCTGGCCGTTCGCCGCATGATCGACAAGGGTTTTTCCGCAACAGATGCGAGCTTCATCAACAGCTATTTCACCATGCTGCTGGTCATCGCTGCACTTTTGGCCCTGGCCAGCGCCATGCGCTACTATTTTGTCATCACCATCGGCGAGCGCATTGTTTCTGATCTGCGCAGCGATGTCTTCAGCCATGTCACGTCGCTGTCGCCCTCGTTCTTTGATACCAACCAGTCCGGCGAGATCGTGTCGCGCCTGAGTGCCGACACCACCCAGATCAAATCCGTCGTGGGCGCGACCGCTTCACTGGCGTTGCGCAATCTTATCCTGTGTCTCGGGGCGGTCATGATGATGATCGTCACCAGTCCGAAACTGTCACTTCTGGTGCTGCTGGCCATTCCGCTGATTGTCTTTCCGATGGTTGGTTTCGGACGGTCCGTGCGGGCCCGCTCGCGTGAAGCGCAGGATACGCTCGCCCACGCAACGGCCTATGCCAGCGAAACCATCGGCGCCTCGCGCACCCTGCAGGCGTTCAACGGCGAACCTGTTGCCAACCAGCGCTACGCCAGCGCCGTCGAGGGTGCCTTCGAGGCGGCTCGTAGCGCAGTGCGCGCCCGGGCGTTTCTCACCGGCTTTGCCATCATGATGATCTTCGGCAGCGTCGTGGCCATCCTTTGGTATGGCGCGCAAAATGTCATGTCCGGTACGATGACGGCGGGCACGCTTGGCCAATTCCTGCTCTATTCCATCATAGCCGCATCCAGCCTTGGCGCCCTTTCGGAAATCTGGGGTGAAATCTCGCTGGCATCAGGCGCCGCTGAGCGCCTGATGGAATTGCTTGATGAAGTGCCCGCGATAGCGGCTCCCGCCTCGCCACAGGCCCTTCCTGAGCCGGCAATCGGCTCTGTAGCGTTCAAGGATGTGGTCTTCGCCTATCCCGGCCGGCCCAACCAGAGTATCCTGTCGGGCCTTTCCTTCCAGGTGAACCCCGGCGAAACGGTCGCCATTGTCGGCCCTTCGGGTGCAGGCAAAAGCACACTGTTTTCCCTGATCAGCCGATTCTATGACCCCGATGGCGGCAGTATCGAACTGGACGGGATCAATGTGCGCGAAGCCGATCCTGCGGAAATCCGCCGTCGGCTGGCAAGCGTACCCCAAGATGTGGCCATCTTCGCCAGTTCCGTCAAGGACAACATTGCCTTTGGCCGGCCTGACGCCACAGACTCAGAAATCATTGCAGCTGCGAAGGACGCGCTTGCCGATCCCTTCATCGTACAAATGGAAAACGGCTACGATACGCTGGTCGGCGAACGCGGCATCACCCTGTCGGGCGGGCAACGCCAGCGCATTGCCATTGCACGGGCAATCCTGCGCGATGCTCCGATATTGCTTCTTGATGAGGCCACATCAGCGCTCGATGCAGAAAGCGAGACTTTGGTGCAGCAGGCCCTCACCCGCCTGATGCAGGGCCGCACGACGCTGGTGATTGCCCATCGCCTGGCAACCGTGCTCAAGGCCGACCGTATTCTGGTGATGGACAAGGGTCACATTGTTGAAGAGGGCACGCATCAAAGCCTGGTCAAAAAGGGCGGCATCTATGCCCGTCTCGCCAGACTGCAGTTTAACCAGGATGATGCTGATCTCGACGGTTTCGAGATCAGCGAAGCGGCAAAATAGGCCTGCGGCCTATTCGCTGACACCCAACAGGCGCATGGCATTGTCCTTCAGGATCAATGGCCGCACCGCATCCTTGATGGCGATGGTCTCGAAGTCCGCCAGCCAGCGTTCCGGCGCGATCATCGGCCAGTCGGATCCGAAAAGCATCTTGTGCTTGAGGATCGAATTGCAGTAGCGCACGAGAATGTCGGGGAAGTATTTCGGCGACCAGCCGGACAGGTCGATATAGACATTGGGCTTGTGCTGGGCGACGGCCAGCGCCTCTTCCTGCCAGGGAAAGGAGGGGTGGGCCAGAATGATCGGCATATCCGGGAAATCGACGGCGACATCATCCAGATACATCGGGTTGGAATATTTCAACCGCATGCCGTTGCCGCCGGGCATGCCGGAACCTACTCCGGTCTGGCCCGTGTGGAAAAGCGCCGGCTTGCCGGTCTCGGCTATCGCCTCATAAAGGGTGTAAGCCATGCGGTCATTGGGATAAAAACCCTGAAAGGTGGGATGCAGCTTGAAGCCCTGCACGCCGAAATCCTCGACCAGACGCCGGGCCTCGCGCGCCCCCATTTTTCCCTTGTGCGGATCGATCGAGGCAAAGGGTATCAGCACATCGGAATGTTCCGCCGCCAGCTCGGCAACCTCTTCATTCTTGTAGCGCCGATAGCCGGTTTCGCGTTCGGCATCGACAGGAAAAATCACACTGGCAATATTTTGCGCGCGGTAATGCGCCGCGGTTTCCGGGATGGTCGGCGGGTGGGTCCATGGTGCCCGAAAATATTTTGCCATCGTTGATTGCAGATCATCATAACCATCATCTGCGTGGCAGCCACAGGGCTCTTCCGCATGGGTATGAAAATCAATTGCACGCACCTTGGAAAAATCAACCATTTGACACTCTCTCTTACCCGGATGGACCTTTGTCACATCAATCCATACCGGAAAATTATTGCTATTCAATAGAACAATTTTATTGTAGACCTTTCTACAGTGTATTTCCAGAATGGACCGAACGCAATGAATGATGACTCCACAGTTTCAGAGATTTTGAAAATTGCTCTGGATGGCGAGATTGCGGTCCTGACCATGAACCGTCCGAACAAACGCAATGCGATGAATGACACGCTGCTGGACTCCCTCGACCGGTTTTTCTCCAAACCTCCCAAGGATGTTCGCGCCGTTGTCCTGACGGGCACCGCAGGGCATTTTTGTTCCGGACTGGATCTCAGTGAGCATGTATCCCGCTCGACCGAGGAAACCCTGCACCATTCGCGCAACTGGCACCGTGTCATGGATGTTATCCAGTATGGCGGCCTGCCTGTCGTTTCTGCAATATTCGGCGCGGCAATCGGCGGCGGCCTGGAACTTGCCGCCTCCACGCATGTGCGTATCGCCGAGGCGTCGTCCATTTTTCAACTGCCTGAAGGGCGGCGCGGCATATTTGTCGGCGGCGGCGCAACCGTTCGGGTCGGGCGTATTCTGGGGGCCGATCGCATGACGGAGATGATGCTTACGGGCCGCAAATATAACGCCACCGAAGCGCTCAGTCTCGGTCTGGCACATTATTCGGTTGCCGATGGGGAAGCCTTTGCACTGGCGATGAAACTTGCCGGAAAAATCGCCCGCAATGCGCCCCTGTCCAACTACCTGATGGTCAACACCATCAGCCGGGTTGATGACATGAGCCGTTCCGACGGATTGTTCGTCGAGAGCCTCAGTGCGGCGATTTCGCAATCTACACCGGATGCCGAGGAGGGTCTGAAGGCCTTTCTTGAAAAACGCCCACCTGTTTTCAGGTGAAGCGAGGCCCTGAGCAAACAGGGCTCAAGATGGCGGACGGGAGACCGCCAGAACCAAACGGGAGGTAACATGAAACGACGCTCAATGATCAAGCTTGCCGCTGCCGGACTGGTCGCTGCAAGTGCATTCGGACTGTCCACATTGTCATATGCGCAGGAGGTGACGCTTCGGCTGCACCAGTTCCTGCCCCCTGTGGCCACGGTTCCCAAACATATTCTCAAACCCTGGGCCGAACGGGTCGAAGAGGCTTCCGGTGGCAAGGTCAAGATCGAACATTTTGACGGCATGTCGCTGGGTGGACGCCCGCCGGATCTCATGGATCAGGCACGCGACGGTGTGGCGGACATGATCATGACCGTTGTCGGTTACACGCCGGGCCGGTTTCCGCGCACCGAAGTCTTCGAACTGCCCTTCATGATGACCGATCCGATCGGTACATCGCTGGCCTTCTGGCAGATGGTCGAGGATGATTTTCAGTCCAATGAATATGCCGACTTCAAGGTGCTCGGCGCCTGGGTACATGGTCCCGGGGTCGTTCACACCCGAAATGGTGTGAACACGCTGGAAGACATGTCGGGCATCAAGGTTCGTGGTCCGACACGGGTTATCAATGACCTGCTCAGTGAACTGGGCGCAACACCCGTCGGCATGCCGCTTCCGGCGATCCCTGAATCCCTGTCCAAAGGTGTCATCGACGGAACCGTCATTCCCTGGGAGGTGACGCCTTCGATCAAATTATCCGAACTTGTTGACAACCACACCGAATTTTCGGGCGATGAGTCGCTTTATACGGCAACCATTGTACTGGTCATGAACAAGGCCAGATATGACGCCCTGCCTGACGATATCAAGGCGGCGCTTGACGCGGAATCAGGCGCCAAACTCAGCGGCTTTGCTGCCGAGGTCATGTATGAATATGACAAGCCGGGACGCGACATAGCCGTTGCCAACGATAACAATATCGTCACCCTGGACGAGGCTGAAGTGGCCCGTTGGAAAGAGGCGTCAAAACCTGTTGTCGGACGCTGGATTGCCGATATGGATGGCCGCGGGATCGATGGTCAGGCGCTGATCGACAAGGCCAGGGCACTGATCGCAGAAAACGCCAAAAACTGAAATCACAAGAACCACATTCCGGCCTCGGACACGCAGTTCCGGGGCCGTTTCGTTCGGATCACATCAATTTTCCGGCGGCACCACGCTGCGCAATATCTCCAGAAACCGCTTTTGCGGCAGACTGGCAACCCAGCCGGAACGAGTGGTCACGCCGATGGTCCGCTGGCTCGGTTCAAGCGCCACATCAATCCGCACCAGAAGACCCAGCTCGATGTCCCTTTTCACCTGTTCGACGGAAACCAGCGTGATCCGCTGCGACGTCCTGAGCAATCCGAGCATGAAACTGTGCGATCCGGTCTCGATCGGCTGGGAGACATGCGCCGGCGGGTCAAGGCTTGCGTGCAAAGCCTCGAAATGGGCCCTCGCCGGTGCGCCCTCACGCGGCATGATCCACGGATAGGCCGCCAGTGCCGCTGTCGTAACAGACCCTGCTGCGCGCCCCGATTTGACAGCCAGAGGATGGCGCGGGTCAGCGACCACCACCAGCGAGTCGCGAAACAAGGCCTCCTGTGACAGCTCAAAGACACGCTCTTCACTGCGCAGCGCCCCCAGGATGAGATCAAGATCACCCCGTCGCAATGCCCGGGCGAGACTGGCATAACGCCCATCCAGCACACTGACCAGAACCCGTGGATATTCTGATGCAAACCGGCTGACCGCTTCAGGCAATATGGATGTCTGCACCAGAGGCAGGCTGCCAATGGCCAGACGGCCTTCGAACTCACCTTGCCAGCACTTCACATCAAAATGGCCCTGACGGAATTCATTGAGCGCCAGTTTTGCTGCACGTGACAGCTCTTCGGCCTGCAGGGTGGCCCTGGTGCCGACTGACGTCTGTTCGAACAAGGCAATGCCGACGAGCCGTTCCAGATCGCGGCAAGCCCGGTTGACGGTCGACACCTGCCGTTTCAAAGCTGCCGCTCCTGCGCTGAAACCACCCTGTTCCACAGTGGCGATCAGGGCCCGAAGCTGACCGCCTGTTACCAGATGATGCAGGTTTTTGTGCCCGGCAGGCGCGAAGCCACCCTTCAGATATCCGACGCCCAGCCGGACCCGTTCGGCAAATATCCGGCCCGGTTCGGTCAGCACCATCCCGCCGCTTCTGCGGGCAAAGAGCGCGACACCCAGAGCCGTCTCCAGTCCGGCAACGGCCTGTGTCAGCGCCGGTTGCGACAGACCGATCACCTGCGCCGCCCTCGACAGGACCGCGCAATCGGCAACAGCCAGAAATCCGTTCAAATGTTTCAGGTTGGGCAATTCTTCAAGAGATTGCACGTCATGTCACCCCCAAAACCAATGCAATAAACCAATCATGCGGGTCAGGCCAGATGCCTTGATCAGAAAGCCTCCCTTTCATTCGGTCCGCACACCAAAACGCAGCTTCATTGCAGATTTTGAATAATGGGAGGCATCTATTGCGATATTCAAATTTGCCAAACACCTTTGGCCTGTGATCAACTCTGATACGTCCAAAAACAGGGACCGGGAGACTATATTACCATGTCTGAAAGCAAAACCGCATTGGTCATCAGCGCCCATTCAGCCGATTTCGTCTGGCGAGCGGGGGGCGCCATCGCTCTGCATGCGAGCCTGGGATACGAGGTGACGGTGGTTTGCCTCTCCTATGGCGAACGCGGCGAAAGCGCCAAATTGTGGAAGCAGGAAGACATGACCCTGGAAAAGGTCAAAGCCGGTCGCCGGGTGGAGGCGGAAAACGCCGCCAAGGCGCTGGATGTTCATGACATTCAGTTTTTTGACCTTGGCGATTATCCCCTGGAACTGGACCGCGAAGCGAAATACCGGCTGGTCGATGTGATCCGAGCCGTTCAGCCGCGTTTCATGATGAGCCATTCGCACTATGACCCCTATAATACCGATCACGCCTACGCCACGAATGTCGCCATGGAATGCCGCATGATCGCCCAGGCCTGGGGTCACAATCCCGGTGAAAAGGTTCTGGGCGCACCCCAGCTTTACCTGTTCGAACCGCATCAGACGGAGCGCATGGGCTGGGTGCCTGATACCTTCCTCGACATCAGCGATGTGTGGGACAAGAAACGCGCGGCAATCGAGTGCATGGAGGGACAGGAACACCTGTGGGACTATTACACCAATGTTGCTGAAAATCGTGGCAACCATTTCAGGCGTAACTCCGGCGGCCAGGCCGGCGGCAGACCGGCACGCTATGCGGAAGGCTTTCAATCCGTCTATCCACGCACAGTCGATGAGCTTTAGATGATGAATGATATTGCACATCTCGGCCACGTGGAGATGCTGACCGACCGGTTTGAAGAGAGCCTCGAATTCTTTGTAAACGTCTACGGATTGACCGAAAGCGGGCGCGACGAAAATTCCGCCTATCTCAGAGCCTGGGACGATTACGAGTTCCACACGCTGAAGCTGACCCGCAGCGACAATACCGGCATCGGCCATGCGGCCTATCGCGCCTCATCGCAAGATGCACTGCTGCGGCGTGTCGCGGCGATAGAGGCCTTGGGCTGTGGCATTGGCTGGACCGATGGGGACATGGGCCACGGCCCCGCCTACCAGTTTCATGACCCCGATGGCCATGTTTTCGAGATCTACTGGGAAACCCGCAAATATGTGCCGCCGAAGGAAGAGCGCCCGGCCCTGAAAAACATTGCGCAACGCTATCACGGGCGCGGCGTCGCACCACGCCGCATTGACCATTTCAACCTTCTGGCAAAGGATGTCAGCGTCATTCGGGAATTCCTGCCCAAGGCCCTTGGATCGCGGGTAACCGAACAGATTGTGCTTGACGATGGCACGGTTGGCGGGTGCTGGTTCACCGTTAACAACAAAACCTATGACCTTGCCTACACGCAGGACCATTCCGGCAGCAGCGGACGCTTCCATCACGTCACCTATGCCGTTGACCAGCGCGAAGATGTGTTGCGCGCCGCCGACATCTTTCTCGAAGCCGGTGTTTATATCGAGACAGGCCCCCACAAACACGCCGTTCAGGGAACCTTTTTCCTCTATGTATGGGAGCCTGCCGGCAATCGGGTGGAAGTGGCCAATGCCGGTGCCCGCCTCATTCTCGCGCCCGACTGGGAGCCGGTGACCTGGACCCAGTCCGACCGGGCAAAAGGTCAGGCCTGGGGCCTGAAGACAATCGAGAGTTTCCATACTCATGGAACACCGCCGGTACCAGCCAAGGAGCATAAATAATGCCTGTTGTTGTTCAGCAATTCGAACGTGCCGATGCCGATATCATTGCCGGTCTGGCAGAAGCCGGTGTCGCAACGGTGCATGAAGCGCAGCAACGCAGCGGTTTGATGGCAAACCATATGCGGCCGATTTATACAGGCGCGCAGATCGCCGGTTCCGCCATTACCGTTTCCGTGCCTCCCGGTGACAATTGGATGCTGCATGTGGCCATTGAACAGGTCCACCCCGGAGACATCATCGTGGTCGCCCCGACATCACCCTGTGATGACGGCTATTTCGGTGACCTTCTTGCAACCTCCCTGCGGGCCCGCGGCGGCATCGGCATCGTCATAGAGGCAGGCGTGCGCGATACCCGTGATCTGACCGCCATGGGATTTCCGGCCTGGTCGAAATGCATCTCGGCCCAGGGCACCGTCAAGGAAACCCTCGGATCGGTCAATATGCCCATTGCCTGCGCCGGCGCCATCGTCCATCCGGGCGACATCATTGTCGCCGATGATGACGGGGTCTGCGTTGTCAAGCGCCAGGATGCGGCCACGGTGCTGGCTGCTGCGCGCACCCGCATTGATGCAGAGGAAGACAAGCGTCGACGGCTGGAGGCCGGAGAACTGGGCCTTGATCTTTACGACATGCGCACCCGTCTGGCGCAAAAGGGCCTCAAATATGTCTGAGGGCATACCCTGCATGTGGATGCGCGGAGGCACCTCCAAAGGGGCCTATTTTCTTGCAACCGACCTGCCGACCGAGCCGCAGGAGCGCGATCGCCTGTTGCTGGAAATCATGGGATCGCCAGATCCGAACCAGATCGATGGCATTGGCGGGGCGGATCCGCTGACCTCGAAAGTGGCGGTGATCGGACCTTCCCGGCGCGATGGCGTCGACGTGGATTACCTGTTTCTGCAGGTCTTTGTCGATCAGGCCATCGTCACAGACGCGCAAGGCTGCGGCAATATACTGGCCGGTGTCGGCCCCTTTGCTGTTGAGCGCGGACTGGCCAAGGCGACGGGTGATCTGACCGAAGTCGCGATCTTCATGGAAAACACCGGCAAGCTGGCCATTGCCGAAATCCAAACGCCCGGCGGTCGCGTCAGCTATGCGGGCAGCGCCAGCATAGACGGGGTTCCCGGCCACCATGCGCCTGTTGGCCTTTCTTTCAAAGGCATCGAAGGTTCAACCTGCGGCGCGCTGCTTCCCACCGGCCATGCAGTCGACGTGATCGACGGGGTCGAGGTGACGCTGATCGACAATGGTATGCCCTGTGTGGTGATGCGGGCAGCCGACCTGGGCATCACCGGTTATGAAACACGCGAAGAACTGGAAGCCAATGATGCTTTGCGCGCCAGACTTGAGGCCATCCGGTTGCAGGCCGGCCCAATGATGAATCTTGGCGATGTGGCGGAAAAATCAGTGCCCAAAATGACCATGGTGGCACCGCCGCGCCATGATGGCACAATTTCGACCCGCACCTTCATTCCCCACCGCTGCCACGCCTCCATCGGCGTGTTTGGCGCCGTCAGCGTGGCCACGGCCTGCATGTTGCCCGACACGCCCGCAGCCCGAATGGCCATGGTGCCGGACGGCGCTCGCAAGACCTTGCAGATCGAACATCCCATCGGCGCAACCACGGCACTTTTGAACCTTGATGAGAGGGGAGCAATTGCCGGTGCCGGCATGCTGCGCACAGCGCGCAAACTGTTTGACGGACTGGCTTTTCCACGTGGATAGACACCGCGTGGTGTGTATTATTTACGTGCCTCGATCACCCGCTCGGAGCCTGAATAGATCGCTTCGACCAATTGCGGACGATTGGCAATCACCGCCCGCTGGTTGATAGACCCCTTGTCGGTCATTTCACCCTTGTCCAGATCCGGTGCGGTTTCCATCACGATCAGTCGACGCACACGCGTTGAAGATCCCGTTGCCTCGGCTGCAAAAGAACTCAGCCTTTCTTCAAAGGCAGCCCGGACGGCCGCTTCCCCCATAAGCGATGCTATGTCCCGCGCGGTGCCGAGCTTTTGCATGGCATCAATATTGGGCAATACAATCGCCCCGAGATAGCTGCGGCTTTCCCCGACGATGACGGCATCGCGAATGAGCCCGCCGAAATGATTGATCAGTCTGGCGCGCAACGCACCGACAGCCACCCAGGTGCCTGTGGAGAGTTTGAAATTCTCGGCCGTGCGTCCATCGAAGAAAAATCCCCGCGTCAGGTCATCCGGATCGACAGGGCGCAATGCATCACCCAGCATGTAGTAGCCTTCGTCGTCAATATAGGATTTGGCGCCGCCCGCATCGCCGTAATATCCCGGCGTGATCGAAGGGCTTTTGAGTCGCGCTTCCAGTTTGCCGCCATTGGGAACAAGCTTCAGTTTGACGCCCTTTGACGGAACCCCGACATTGCCCGAGAATGCCTGTTGTTGCGTGCACATCAGGGCAAATGGTCCGGTTTCCGTTGCGCCAAGTCCGGTGGTCAAAAGGACCTCATGCCCGGCCGTTTCGCGCGACAGGCGCAGAAGATCGTCCCAGGTGTGTTGGGCCATGCCCGCACCGGCATACATCATCATGTCCAGTCGACTGAAAAAATTCTCTCTGAGAGCATCGTCCTGCTCAAAGGCGTTTACCAGCATTTCATAGCCGACAGGCACATTGAAACACCAGGTCGGCGCAATCTCCTTGAGGTTGCGAATTGTCGCCGCAATGCCCTGCGGCGTTGGCTTGCCTTCGTCGATGTAAAAGGTGCCGCCATTGAACAGCACCATATTGAACACCTTGTTGCCGCCTGCCGTATGGTTCCAGGGAGCCCATTCCACCACAATCGGAGGGTGGGCCTTGAGGAAGCGAAAGCAATCGGCAACGATCACCTGATTGGAAGTCATCATGTATTGCGTATTGATCACAGCCTTGGGCGATCCGGTCGAACCCGATGTGAACAGATATTTGCCCACTGTTTGCGGCGTCAGCGTCGCAAATGCCGCATCAGCTGCCGTCGTTTCCGCACGCTGCGCCAGTGTTTCGAAGAGCAGATCTCTATCATCACGCGGGTTGCGCGACACAGCCACGTGACAGCCTTCACCGGCAATCGCCGCCAGTGCCGGACCGTAAAGCGCGCCGTCAGAGGCAAAGACCAATCCGGGCTTCAGCAAAGATGCGATATCCTTGAGCTTGACGTGATCGGATGACATCAGCGAGTAGGCAGAAGACACCGGTGCATAGGGAACGCCGACGTATTGGGCGGCCAGCCCCAAAAGGGCATGATCGATACTGTTTTCCGAAAGAATAAGCACCGGCCGTTGCGGGCCGAGCCCCATATCAAGCAGTGCATTGCCAACAGCGCGGACAGCATCGAGCACCTGTGCATAGCTCAGGCGGCGCCATTCACCCGCATCATCACGCTCAGCCAGATAGGTCGTATCCGGCTGGATCCCTGCCCATTGCACCAGAAGGTCCGGCATGCTGCGCGGCGGATCGGGCAAATTGCCTTCCTGTACCATGACAATGGTGCCATCGTCGCGGTGCTCAATATCAAATTTCGGGTCCCAGAAAGCATCCGATTTCCGCTCAGCAATAGGTGACATCAACAATCCTCATCTGTGCCATATATCGAAAGGGCGCTTCGCCCTATCGTGGTGCCATGCGTATGGCGCCATCCAGACGGATGACCTCACCGTTCAACATGGTGTTTTCAACGATATGGCGCACCATCGCTGCAAATTCCGCCGGATCGCCAAGCCGCGATGGAAAGGGAACCTGAAGACCCAGTGATTTTTGCACATCGTCGGGCAACCCGGCCAACAGGGGCGTCAGAAAAATGCCCGGCGCAACGGTGCACACCCGAATACCATGGGAGGCCAGATCCCTTGCCATCGGCAAGGTCATCCCCACGATACCACCCTTTGATGCCGAATAGGCGACCTGACCGATCTGCCCGTCATAGGCGGCAACCGAGGCTGTATTGACGATGACGCCGCGTTCGCCGTCCGGAGAGGAGCCCTCACCTGCAGCCATCAGGGCAGCAGCCTGTGAGGCGCAGTTGAACGTGCCCATCAGGTTGACCCTTATCACCTTTTCAAAGACAGCCGGATCGTGCGCTTCACCGCGCGAAACGGTCTTGGCCGCCGGTCCTATGCCCGCGCAATTGATCAGGATATTCAAACCGCCATGCTGTGTCTTCACAGCGTCAAGCCCCTTGCCGACGCTGGCCGGATCACTGACATCGACCGATTGGAAGCCACCGCCGATTTGTTCGGCCATTGCGGTTCCCAGATCCGCATTCATGTCAAAGATCGTAACCTTTGCGCCCTGCGATGCCAGTTCCTGTGCGACAGCAGCGCCAAGGCCGGATGCACCGCCAGTGACAATCGCCACCGTTTTATCTGTTATTTTCAAGATCAATCCTCCTCATTCTGGACGCGCTGCAACAATGTGATCAACGTCTGGCGCTCCTCACTATTCATGCTCCCAAGAACCCGCTCTTCGTGCCTGTGAACAGCAGCCAGGGCCTTGGCATAGAAATCATGCCCCTTGAGGGTCGCCCGCAATGCATAGGCGCGCCGATCCCCCGGCACCTTTTCGCGCTGGATGAGGTCTCGCCCCTCCAGCTCGTCGACGATCACAACGGTACCGGAGCGTTCGATCGCGAGCGCTGCGGTGACAGCGCTCTGGCTGATATCAGGGTTGGCAACCACAATGGACAGCACGGAAAATGTCCGCTGCGTGAGCGCCAGCTCGTCCAGCGTCGCCTTGAAATCACGGTGCATATACATGTAGGCGCGCTTGATATTATAGCCGACCAGGCCAAACAGGTCCGACTGCGATACGCTGCCGGTTTCTTTTCTGTTTTTCTTGATGCGTGATGGTACCGGCATTGTGCTTCCTCGTGCCCCAACAGCCGCTGCCAGGCTGCAAACAGTCAAAATTTGGTTCTATGATCGAACAATACTATCGACTAAGCAACCAGATCAAGCAACAAGGAAAATTGAAAAAACCGTCGGTATCCGCAACCAAATTGCGCTGAAAGCCGATTGTCGTGTGGACGGCCACGACGCCTCAATTGCACAAGCTGCAGCAGCCCGGCCAAGCGCGCCGGGATCGCGTGTCGGACCCATCAAAAAGGCGATATCAGGCGGGGAGCGCCATGACCTGATCAGGGTCTTTGCCAGAGAAGTATTTCCTCGATATTTCGGCCCCGCTGACCGGCTGGCTGAACAGATAGCCTTGCATTTGGGTGTAGCCGGCTGTCGTGACCATTTCCAACTGCGCCTCGGTTTCCACGCCCTCGGCAGTGGTCTCTATCCCCAGGCTCTTGCTCATGCTGGCAACGGCGCTGACAATGGCGCCATCGCTGCCACCTTCAATGAAGTCACTGACAAATGACCGGTCAATCTTCAGTTTATCGAAGGGAAAACTGCGCAAATAGCTCAGCGAGGAATATCCGGTGCCAAAATCATCCATGGCTATGCGTACACCCAGATCGCGCAAACCGTGCAGGGTCTTCAAGGTTGCTTCATTATCGAGCAGCAGGATTTTTTCGGTAATTTCCAGCTCCAGACGCTTGGCCGCAATACCTGAATTGGCCAGCGCACTGAACACCGTGCGTACAAGGTCGTCGCTGCGAAACTGGACCGGCGACAGATTGACGGCCATATTGGTATCAAATGGCCAACTGGAGGCCTGCATGCAGGCCGTGCGGATCACCCATTCCCCGATTGGAATGATCAGCGCGGTTTCTTCCGCAAGTGGAATGAACAGATCAGGTGCAAGCAGGCCGCGTTGTGGATGATTCCAGCGCAACAGCGCCTCAAAGCCAACGATCTTGCCGCTGACCAGGTCCACCTGCGGTTGGTAGTGGAGTTCGAATTCTTCCCGCTCCAGGCCTAAGCGAAGCTCAAATTCCATCTGGCGCCGCTCTTGCATGAGCGCATCCATCCCCGATTCAAAAAACCGATGGACACCACGTCCATCACTTTTGGCACGATAAAGCGCCAGATCGGCATTCTTCAGCAATATATCGGTGTTCTCACCGTCGAGGGGAGCGATGGCAATGCCGACACTGGCACCAATCACCACGCGATTTTCGCCCAGATCAAAGGGTTTGGCCATCTCCTCGCAGATACGTTTGGCCAGAACGGTCGCTTCATTGGGTTGGCGATCAGACATCTGAACAACTGCAAATTCATCGCCGCCAAGCCTGGCGACAATATCACCTTCACGGATGCAGCTGCGCAATCGTTCCGCCACGTTCTTGAGCAGCCCGTCACCGACGGAATGGCCCAGGGTATCATTGATGATCTTGAACCGGTCGAGATCAAGAAACATAACAGCGAATGTTTTTTCACCCTTGGTTCGTTTGATATAGTCTTCCAGTTGCACTTTCAGGCTGGTTCTATTCGGCAGGCCCGTCAGATCGTCATTGCTTGCAAGATAATTGATCTGCTTCCAGGCGCGCGTCAGCGAAGCGACCGGCAGATGCCGCAGACCCAGATGGAAGAAAAAGCCCACGACCATGGATACAATACCTATGGACAGTGTGGTGATATAGAGGTGTTCCATGGAATGCTCAACGGACAAGCGGCCTACCGACTGTCCATAGGAATAGAGCGTCTCTTCGCTGGTAAGCGATGGCCAAACGGAAGGCACAATTTCCGCAGGCACCTGGGCAACAATTTTGCCACTATTGTCAAAAACCCGATAGATATCGTCGTGTTTGGATCCACGTGCATCATTGAGCAGATCAATGATCCGCGTGTCTTCAAATTGCCAAAGGTCCGGATTCGCATTGACCAATCTTGAAACCAGCCGTGTGCTGATGGAAACACCGGCTTCCATGCCCCCCTGCGCCCGTTCATAACCAACATAAAGATAGGTCAATGGCGGAACCAGGACGACCAACAGAACCGTGATCCATGAAAAAGAGATGAGAATTCCGACAATTCGACCTTTGTGTTCAATCATGCTGATCAGCCACCAGGCTTGACGGGAGAGGAAGGCACCAGATGGCCCGACGCACTCAGAATAGCCGCCCCCTCATCAGATCGCATAAAGGTCACAAAATTGCTGACCAACGCGCTCTGGATTGGCTTGGTGACAAGAAACAAAATTTTGGCATGGCCATATTCGCCATCCCTGAGACTTTCCACTGAGCCTTGCTGGCCATCTAAGGAAAGTATCTTGAGCCGCCGGTTTTCTGTCGTTATCTGGGCAAGCGTCGACAGGCCAAGAGAGCCTCGGACTTTCTCCAAAGCCGTTGCGTTATCCTGATCGTTGATGGCCACCAGAAGGTCGCCACGCCTATGAGCCGCTTCAACAGACTTTTCCATCTGAGGGGAAAGTGAGGCCAGAAGCTTCATGTCGCTTTCGCTTGGCGGCCGCATGATCAGCCGCAGGTTGGAGCCGTCCGGCCATGTGGCATTTTCGCCATTGTAGATCAGCGGCAATTCAGCCAGCGTGATATTGTCTGCCGCTGTTTCCAAATGGGTTGAAAACACGACAGGCGTGCGCGCATATTCAACCGCCGTGACACCTTCGGCACGCTCGGCGTCCTTCAGATCTCTTGAGGTGAGTGCAAAATCGATCCTGTTGGCCAACAGCGCCTTGACACCGCCACTCGAACCGAGGCTTGGCAAAACGACGACATTGATATCGGGGTGAGATTGCATATAGGCGTCAGCAAGAAGCTTCATGCCTCCAAGCGCCGCACCCGTTCCACCAATATTGAGGATTTCATCATGGCCTGCCATCGCCGGACTGCCGGTCAGTGCTGCAAGACACGCAACCACGGGCAACAGATCTCGAAGTTTTTTGAACCCGTAAACTGAAGGCATATTTGACATTTCGCTACACTTTTTTGCGTCCGTTTTACCAAGTAAACGCTACGGACATCCGTTAAATAAAATCTATCTTGGCGCTTTTCAGCAACCTTAAGCGGTAATTGTTAAATATTAACTTAGAAATGGGTACGAATACACAGCAATACAGCAGCGCACGGCACACCCTGCACCAGAGAAAAAGGTTCGATGCGGACGCCACGCAGGGCCCCACTTTTGCCAGAAAACAGAGTATGATCGGACACGAAATTTTATTCAGGTGACGCTTGCCGACGCCCGTCCGGCTGCTCGCCCGGAAAAGATGCATCCACCCAGAAAAGTACCTTCAAGAGCATTATAGCCATGCATGCCACCGCCGCCAAAGCCGGCGACTTCGCCGGCTGCGTAGAGCCCTTCGATGATATTTCCACCAGCGTCCAGAACCCTTGAGGACAGATCGGTATGAAGGCCACCCAGCGTCTTTCTGGTCAGGATATTCAGCCGCACGGCAATCAGCGGCCCGTGTTTCGGGTCAAGTATACGGTGTGGTTTTGCCGTTCTGATAAGCTTGTCGCCAAGATAGTTGCGTGCCCCCCGCATCGCCACGATCTGCATGTCCTTTGAATAGCTGTTGCCCACTTCACGATCCCGCGCCTCAAGCTGCGCACGCAATGCATCGAGCCGGATAAGATTGTCGCCGGTCAAAGCATTCATGCCTTCAACCAGCGCCTCGAGTGTATCGCGAACGACAAAATCCTCGCCCTTGTCCTTGAAGGCTTCAACCGGCGGTGGTGCGCCTTTGCGCACGCGCTGCAGAACCTTGAGAATGCTCTTGCCGGTCAGGTCGGGATTCTGCTCCGAACCCGACAGGGCGAATTCCTTTTCAATGATCGACTGGCTGAGAACAAACCAGCTGTAGTCGTGGCCGGTGCTCATGATGTGTTTGAGGGTCGACAATGTATCGAAACCCGGCAGGCACGGCAGCGGCATGCGACGCCCTTGCGCATCGCACCAGAAGGATGATGGCCCCGGCAATATGCGTATGCCGTGTTGCGGCCATATGGGATTCCAGTTTCTGACACCTTCCGTGTAGTGCCACATGCGGTCGGAATTGATGATGGATGCGCCGGCACCGGCGCTGATATCCAGCATGCGACCATCCACATGATGCGGCACGCCTGAAATCATCTCTTTTGGCGGCGGCCCCAGCCGATCAATCGGCCAGTTCCTGCGCACCAGATCTTGATTGCCGCCAATGCCTCCGGAACTGACAATCACGGCGCCTGCCGAATAGGAAAATTCACCGGCGATGGTGCGTGAAGATTTTTCACCACGCGCTGCCTGGCTTTCCTCCAGAATGCTGCCGCGCACACCGCTCACCCGCCCATCCGTCGTGATGATCTCATCAACCTGATGGCGAAAACACAGCCTGACCAGGCCCTTTTCAACGCCCAGGCGCACACGCCGCTCGAAGGGTTCGACCAGCGCCGGACCGGTTCCCCAGGTCACATGAAAGCGCGGGACGGAATTACCATGTCCATTGGCCAGCCCGCCGCCCCGTTCGGCCCAGCCAACAACCGGGAACCAGCGCACGCCCTGCTGATGCAGCCACTTGCGTTTTTCCCCGGCGGCAAAATCCACATAGGCTTCGGCCCATTTGCGCGGCCAGAAATCCTCTTCGCGATCAAATTGGGCAGAGCCCAGCCAATCCTGCCATGTCAGATCCCGGCTGTCGCGCACACCCAGTCTGCGCTGCTCGGGAGAATCGACAAACAGCAATCCGCCAAAAGACCAGAAGGCCTGGCCGCCCAGATTGGCTTCGTTTTCCTGATCGACAATGATCACCGATTTTCCGGCATCGGCAAGCTCGGCTGCTGCTACAAGTCCAGCAAGCCCGGCTCCCACAACTAGAGCGTCACAATCCATTCGATTCCTCCCGATCCCGGCACCATCTGCTGCACCCCCAAAATCGTCTGACCAACATTGTCTGGCCAGAAGACGTTACAGCATTTGCCAAACGGATGTCAGCGTTCTGTCAATTTCAGCTCGATGCGTCGATTGATGGCCCGTGCTCTGGGAGAATCACCTTCTTCGATAGGCTGGAACTCACCGAAGCCGGCGGCAACCAGACGATGGGCCGGAACGCCTTGCTCGATCAGAAATTTCACCACCGACGTCGAGCGCGCAGTTGAAAGTTCCCAATTGTCCGCATACCGCCCGGTACCGGACAGGGGAACATTGTCCGTATGGCCGTCAACGCGAAGCACCCAGTTGATATCCGTTGGAATTTCCCGCGCAAGTTCCAAAATTGCACCGGCAAGCTTGGCCATCTCTTCCTTGCCATCCACGTTGAGATCGGAACTGCCGGAAGAAAACAGCACTTCCGACTGCAGCACGAAGCGGTCACCAACAATACGAATGTTCTCACGGTCTGACAGGATCTCGCGCAGGCGTCCGAAGAAGTCCGAACGATAACGATTGAGCTCCTGCACCCTTTGCGCCAGAGCGACATTCAAACGACGTCCGAGATCGGCTATTTTTGTCTGCGACGAACGGTCCTTTGCTTCCGACGCATCCAGCGCATCTTCCAGCGCGGCCATCTGGCGTCGCAATGCGGCGATCTGCTGATTGAGCAGTTCGACCTGCGACATCGCCCGCTGGCTGATTTGTTTTTCCTCATCAAGCGACTGGGTCAGGGCGCCAATCTGCGCTTCGGCTGCACCAGACGCTCCAGCGCCGCGTGACAAAAGCTCCTGAAGCCTGGAGCGTTCACCTTCAGTATCGGAAAGCGTCGCCTGCATATTGGCAAGTGCATCTTCCAGATCCTGCTTGCCCGAGCGCTCCAGCGCCAGCAATTGCGTCAGTTCATTGAGCTGGCTGTTGAGCCGGTTGAGCACCTCGTCCTGGCCACTGATTTCACGACTGAGAAGAAACTGCGCCATGACAAACACGGACAGCAAAAACATCAGAGCGAGCAGCAATGTCGCAAAAGCATCGACAAACCCGGGCCAGTAGTCGACGCCACGGTCACCGCGACGATTGCGCGAAAGTGCCATGGACTAACGGCCCCCGGACTTTTTGTCGTTGCCCATTTTACTGATCTTGTCGCCCAATGCATCCAGCGTCTGCCGCATCGCACGCGCTTCGGTCTGCTGCGATTCTATCCAGTCGCGCAGCATCTGCTGTTCGCTGCGCATGTTTTTCACAAGCCCCTGAATGCCTTCTGCCAGGTTTGCCATGGCTGCTGTCGATCGCTGATTGATACCGCCACCCGATTGGGCCGCCATTGTCTGGACCGTCTCGGACAAGCGTCTGATGTCTTCGGAACTTTCCGCCCCGGCACCGCTCTCTTGTGCAGCACCGTCAAAATCCGGATCGGTCACGGTGGAAAGCCAGTTTTCAAGCTCTGTATAAAAGCGGTTCTGTGCCCGCCCGGCCTGAAGATCGAGAAAACCCAGAACAAGCGATCCGGTCAAACCGAATAGCGATGTGGAAAACGCCGTGCTCATGCCTTCCAGTGGTGAAGCCAAGCCGGTTTTCAGCGCCTGCAGGACATCATTTGTGCTGCCGGTACCCGGATCCAGCGATTGAATGACCGAGTTGATCGAATCGAGCGTCAGCAACAGTCCCCAGAATGTGCCCAGAAGCCCAAGAAAGACCAGCAGTCCGATCATGTATCGGGAGGTATCGCGGGATTCGTCCAGTCGTGTGGCGATGGAATCAAGAATAGAGCGAAGCGAACTGGTCGACAGCGACATGGATTGCTTGCGACTGAGTTGCACACGCATCGGTGCGAGCAAGGTCGGGTTGCGGCTGTTGCGAACGTTGTCACCGCCTTGCCTGAAGGAATTGACCCAATTGACCTCGGGGCGCAATCGCAGCACCTGATTGACCGCAAGCAACACGCCGATGGCCAGAACGAACAGGATAAAGCCGTTCAGACCGGGATTGGCAAAAAATGCTGTCGAGATCTGTCTGTAGAGAATGGCTGTCAGAAACCCGGTGATGATCAGAAAAATGACCATCGTTCCGAAAAACACCATGGGGCTCGACAAACGGTGCGGCTCGACGCCCATATCCTGATCAGACAGGCCCCACCCGGAGAGTTTTAGCTTTGCCATATGCGGCGTACCCTAGCCTTTTCCTGCGCCAAATCCGCAACGATTGTACTGATACATTGCGGCTATTCGACTGCATTACCGGAAGCAATCGCCCCTGTGCCGAACGCGAATGGGCAACAAACTTCGCCTATTGTGACTTTTGCCTCAAAAGTCCTGTGAAACTAAACAAAAACTGTAACAAATGAAAAGAGCGGAAATAAAAGAAGTTTGACTTTGTGCTATTGCGTGTCGTTTTTACCATCCGGACCCGGTTTCTTCAGCACCGACATCAATTCCTTGTGGATCCGTTCATTTCCCGCAACAATGCTGTTGGTCTTGAACATTGCACTGCCGCCGGTTTTGTCACTGAGAAAACCACCAGCCTCGCGGATCAGGATAATTCCAGCAGCCATATCCCACGGATGCAGTCCTTCTTCCCAGAACCCGTCGAAACGCCCGGCAGCGACATAGGCCAGATCAAGGGCTGCGGAGCCCAATCGGCGTATCCCTGCCACTTCACCCATGACATGGCTCAAGGCGATCAGATATTTGCCGTGATGGCCGCGCCCCATATGCGGCACACCCGTTCCGATCACACAATCGGGCAATGTCCTGCGCGCAGCCACACGCATGCGCCGGTCATTGAGAAAGGCGCCATTGCCCCGCTCAGCCGTGTATAATTCGTCCATCGCAGGATTATAGATCACGCCGGCGACCACTTCGCCCTGCCGTTCCAGTGCAATCGACACCGAAAAAAGCGGAATGCCGTGCAGAAAATTCGTCGTGCCGTCCAGCGGGTCAATGATCCACCGGTGCTGACCGTCGGATCCTTTGCTTTCGCCGCTTTCTTCCGCCAATACGCCATAGGTCGGCCGCGCCCGGGACAATTCACGCAGAATGATCTCTTCGGCTTTCTGATCGGCCTGACTGACATAGTCGCCGGGTCCCTTCATCGAGACCTGCAGATTTTGAACTTCGCCAAAGTCCCTTGCTAGAGACCGGCCTGCTTTCAGCGCGGCCTGGACCATGACATTGAGAAGCGCTGAACGTGCCATTTTGCTTTGCCTTGATGCTCTTTGGAGCTTTTGTGGAAAAGCCCGTTCACTTTTCCGATGTGACTACGCGTGAATACCGACCATTTTGGTGTATCACCGGTACAATGATTACCTGACTGATCCAATCGGTCAAACAATACAATTCAGTCAGCGCGTCGAATATAGGTGATTTCATTGGTGTCGACCAGAATACGTTCGCCTGCATCGATAAAGGGCGGCACCATGACACGGACGCCATTTTCCATGACGGCCGGTTTGTAGGATGATGTGGCTGTCTGGCCCTTGACCACCGGATCGGCCTCGGAAATGGTCAGAACCACCTGATCGGGAAGCCTGATGCCAATCGGCTTTTCCTCGTAGAGTTCCACTGTGACCTTCATGCCATCCTGCAGGAACTTGGCGCGATCGCCGACGAATTCCTGTTGCAGTTCGAGCTGCTCATAGGTTTCATTGTCCATGAACACCAGCATTTCGCCCTGCTCGTAGAGAAACTGAAAGTCCTTTTGTTCCAGCCGGACCTTTTCGACGGTGGCCGATGCACGGAACCGCTCGTTGAGTTTCGTACCATCCAGCAGGTTCTTCAATTCGACCTGGTTGAACGCACCACCCTTGCCGGGTTTGACCGCATTGGTCTTGACCGCAACCCAAAGGCTGCCGTTGTGCTCGACCACATTGCCGGGGCGAATTTCATTTCCATTAATTTTCATGGGAGCCGTTCCAATATAGCGACAAATCGGCGCCTCAAGAACACAATTAGGCCGTACATGCAAGCCTGTTCGCAATCAAGGTGCCGGTCCGCCCGGGTAGAATAACCCGGATTATCGCGTTCTGAAATTATTCGAAGCCTCGATTCCGGCTTTTTGTTCTGCCGCAGTCAGCCCCTGAAAGAAGTCTTCCAGACGTCGATCTTCCAGTCCGGCGCGACGCGATATAATATACCATTTTGCCGCTTCAATGGGATCGGGCCGGGTGCCAATTGCGTTGATATAGAGGTGGGACAACCGGTTTTGAGCCATGGTATTGCCGGAATTGGCAGCGCGCCGCATCCAACCAAAACCGGCATCATAGTCGATCTTGCCGCCAATCCCGTCGATCAGCCATACACCCAGATCCAATTGCGCTGTATCAAAGCCCGACCGGGCGGCCCGCAGCAGCCATCGGCGCGCGGTATAGGGGTCATCCTTCTCCAGCCCCACGCCATAGGCATAAATCTGCGCCAGGGCGAATTGGGCATCTGCGATACCGTTTTCAGCCGCACTGGTCATATAGGGAAGCGCCTGCTGCACGCCCTCTCTGCCTGGCTTTTCCGTTATGAGAAGTTGACCGTAATTGAATTGCGCAGAGGAATTGCCGGCATCTGCTGCCCGACGCATCAACTCTTTTGCATGCACCTTGTCCGGCGTGACGTAACGCCCTTCCAGCAACAGAAGGGCATATTTGAGTTGCGAAGCCGTATCGCCGCTGCCGGCGGCAATTCCATACCATTTGGCCGCCAACTCCATGTCTTTTGGAACGCCCAGCCCGCGCGCGTAGAGTTCGGCAACCAGAGTTTGTGCTGCAGGATCTCCCAATTTTGCCAATGGCATCGCCAGCTTGAAGGCCGTCAGATACCGGCCACGCTGAAACGCACCATAGGCTGCATCGCCTTTCGGTTCGCTTCCGGTTTCAGGCGTCTCGGCAGGCACCATGTCGAGTGTGCTGGGCAGAAAATGCGGCGTATCCTGACCATTTTGACCACCCTGGCCGCCTTGACCATTGTCCGCGGCACCAAAAGCCGTCACCTGCCCAAGTGTTTTGGTCGTCGCAGCCTGTGCCGGCCCGCCTGACACCCCAAAGGGGGCAGAAGCAAAACCAGAAACAACGGCACCCAAAGCCAGCAAGCAAAGAATCTTTTTCATCGATTCCATCTAACGCCCAAAACGTGGCGCTTTTTCGTCAAGCAGTGCATTTGCTTCCGCTACCATCTGCGGGGCCTGATCCGGTACCGCAAAGACAGCCAGTCGCAGCGCCACAAACTCGGCGCCGCTTTCGGCAACGTCGACGATTGACTCAATGGCCTGACCGGCCATCACCACACAGGGTATTTCAACCAGGGAGGCCCACCATTCTGCCAGCGCAATATTTTTGGGATGGGCCTCGTCCTTGATGTCGCCCTCCAGCTTCCCGAAAAAAATGTAATCGGGCCGCATTTCTCCTATCTGCAGGGCAGAGTGCCGATCTTTTGCCCTTCCCCCACCGACCATCATGTCCGGGGAAAACCGACCGATGGCATCTTCAAAGACGTCCATGCCCTCTGCAATATGCAGACCATCAGCTTTTACCCGCACGGCCGCCCTGCTGTCACCGGCAACAAAGGCTGCGACATTCGCCTTTTGAACAATCGGCACCAAGGTCTCCAGATATTTTTGAAATCCGGAATCATCCATGGCGTATTGGGGCAGAATGACCGAGGCCACGTCACCGCCGCGAAGTGCATTTCCCATTATTTCGCCGGCAATGACCGGGTCGCTTATATCCGGTGCGACCAGAACGATCCGGCACCTGTTTACTATATCTGACATTTACACCTCTCTTGATGCGGCAACGGCATCCGTATAGCCGATATCGACAACCTGTGCTCGCTTTTCATTTCATTTGCCGATAGACCACGCGCAGCACAGGATCAACCTCAATCAATGCCGACCGATTTACTCTTTTACGCCGCAGCAGTGCCTGCTGTTATTCTCGTCGGCCTGTCAAAAGGCGGTTTGGGCGGTGCATTGGCATTGATGGGCGTTCCCATTCTGGCCCTCGTCATATCGCCCGTGAAGGCCGCGGCAATCATGTTGCCAATCATGATCATCATGGATTTGGTGGGTCTGTGGGCCTGGCGCAAGTATAATGATCGCACAACGCTGAAAGTCATGCTTCCGGGCGCGATTTTGGGAATCGGTATCGGCTGGATCACGGCATCTCTTGTCACGGCCGGCATGATCCGGCTGATTGTCGGCATTGTGGCAATGGTCTTCGTATTTCGATATTTTTATGACAAATATCGTTCAAATAGAGGCCACCACCTGCCTCCAAGACAGCAAAATCGCGTCAAAGGCACGTTTTGGGCAACGATATCCGGCTTTACCAGTTTCGTGACCCATGCCGGTGGCCCGCCGTTCCAGGTCTATGCATTGCCGCTGCGGCTGGATCCCAAAGTATATACGGGAACAAGCACCCGGTACTTCGCCGTCGTCAATGCGATCAAACTGATTCCCTACTTTGCTCTTGGCCAGATAGACGCCAGCAATCTGAAGATATCAGCAGTCCTGCTGCCACTCGCCCCGATCGCCACATTTGCCGGCGTATGGCTGGTAAAACGCATGAATCCTGAAGTGTTCTATCCAATTATGTACACAATGGTTCTGCTGACCGCGATCAAGCTTGTCGTTGACGGCTCAAGTGCTGTATTTGGGTGAGCCAAACAGATTTGACATCCCGTAGAACGTCGATTGCCTGGAGAAAAAAATGACTGCCAATCCGTATGAAACCGGCCTTGATCGCAATCCCGCCAATTACCAGCCGTTGACGCCACTTTCCAATCTGGAGCGTGCGGCCCACGTCTATCCGGACCATCTTGCGGTGGTTCATGGCGCATTGCGCATGGACTACAGGACCTTTTATACCCGCTCCAAACAATTGGCCTCGAGCCTGGCCAAACGTGGCGTGAAAAAAGGCGACACGATATCGGTCATGTTGTCCAACACACCTGCCATGCTGGAGGCCCACCATGGCGTTCCAATGGCCGGTGCTGTTTTCCACTCGTTCAACACCAGACTTGATGCGGCTGTGATCGCCTTTCAACTGGACCATGCTGAAACCAAAATCCTGATTGTCGACAGGGAATTTTCCGCGGTGATGGCGCAAGCGCTCGAATTGGCTGAGGTTTCACCACTGGTCATTGATTATGATGATCCCAACTACGGAACGGATGCGCCCTTCCCCAAAGGTGAACGGATCGGCACGGAGGACTATGAGGCTTTCCTTCAGGCCGGCGATCCCGACTACGACTGGTCAGGCCCCGATGATGAATGGGATTCGATCTCGCTCAATTATACATCCGGAACGACGGGCAATCCGAAAGGCGTGGTCTATCACCACCGGGGTGCGGCCCTGATGGGCTACTCGAATGTCATTGCCTCGGGCATGCAAAAGCACCCGGTCTATCTGTGGACCCTGCCCATGTTTCACTGTAATGGCTGGTGCTTTCCCTGGACACTCGGCGTTGTTGCCGGAACCCATGTATGCCTGAGATGGGTGCGAGCCGGGGCGATGTATGACGCCCTTGCCGATCATGGCGTCACCCATCTGTGCGGTGCACCGATTGTCATGTCGACGCTTCTCAATGCCCCCGATAACGAAAAACGCAGCTTTGACCAGACGGTTTCATTCAATACGGCAGCTGCACCACCACCCGAAACCGTTCTGGCGGGCATGGCCGAAGCTGGATTTGAAGTGGTGCATCTTTATGGTCTGACGGAAACCTATGGCCCGGCAGTCGTCAATGAGTGGAACCGAGATTGGGATCGCCTGGATCCGCACAACCGCATTGCACTAAAGGCACGCCAGGGTGTGCGCTACAACGCCTTGGAAGGATTGAGCATTCGCGATCCGGAGACGATGGAACCGGTTCCTGACGACGGCGAGACCATCGGCGAAGTGATGTTTCGCGGCAATATTGTGATGAAAGGCTATCTGAAAAATCTCGAAGCCAGTTCCGAGGCCTTTGCCGGCGGCTGGTTCCATTCCGGTGACCTTGGCGTCATGCATCCCGACGGCTATATCCAGTTGAAGGACAGGTCCAAGGACATCATCATTTCCGGCGGCGAGAACATCTCTTCAATTGAAGTCGAGGATGCGCTCTATCGTCATCCCGGCATCCAGACCGCAGCCGTGGTGGCAAGGCCTGATGACAAATGGGGAGAAACGCCCTGTGCCTTCATCGAATTGAAGCCCGGCCATACAGCAACGCGAGAAGAAATAATCGACCATTGCCGCGCATTGCTGGCCCATTTCAAATGCCCGCGGCATGTCGTTTTTCAGGAAGTACCGAAAACATCGACCGGAAAAATCCAGAAATTCGTGCTGCGTGAGCAGGCAAAAATTCTGTAGAGAATTTATCATCGAATGGATTGAGAAAACGGTCTGGATCGATGCAGAGCAGCACCGCTTACAGGATCGGCGCATGGTGGGAAATCCATGCGCCGACTTTACGAGAACGGATTTTCAATCAGCCTCGTCTATATTGGTAGGTGGACTTGAACCGGCTAGTTGTATTGCAGCTCGCCTGATGCAGTCACTTCGCTACGCAATCGCTCAATCTCATCTTTGAGACGCAGTTTTCGTCGTTTGATGTCATTGATTGTCGTATCGTCAATGGAAGGTTGGTTGAGAACAGTGTGCAATTCCTCTTCGAGAGCGCCGTGTTTTTTTTCAAGCGTTACAAGATGAGCATCTATTGTCATTCAACAACTCCTTTTATCAGTGTAACAGCCTATGAAAGGCTGCAACTTGCAAGTGTGCCACTAATATATGGTGATTGTCGAAGAATAATTTCAAGATGGTGGACAAGTTCCTAATCTTAGGTGTTTTGCACCTTTCGACAAAATGCTAGAGCTTGCCGCAGGTCACTGATGGTGACCCGAACCAGAGCAAAACCCGCGAATCACAGCGCCGTCAGGCTGTCGTCAGGGTATGTCTCTAGCCGTAGTGCAGACTGGAAGATGGTATGTCCGATCAGGATCAGGCAGAATTGCGATTAAATGCCGCACGCTTGCGCCAGGAGCATGAGGATTTCGACATCGCCATCAATGCCATGATTCAGACAGGTTGTGATGCTCTTCGTGTACAACGTATGAAAAAGAAGAAACTTGCACTCAAAGACAGATTGTCCCTTGTCGAAGACCAGATTATTCCCGATATCATTGCCTGAAAGCAGACAGGAAATCACATGACCACCATGCCGCCGGTTGCCATCATCATGGGAAGTCAGTCAGACTGGCCGACCATGAAACATGCGGCAGAAACACTTGATGAACTGAAAATCGCCTATGAGGCGCTGATCATTTCTGCGCATCGCACGCCGGAAAGAATGGTTGAGTTTGCCAAGACAGCACGAGGCAAAGGCTTCAAGACAATTATCGCCGGTGCCGGCGGGGCAGCGCACCTGCCCGGCATGACGGCCGCCCTGACCCCCTTGCCTGTTTTTGGTGTACCGATACAGTCAAAGGCGCTTTCAGGTCAGGACAGTCTTCTTTCCATCGTGCAAATGCCTGCCGGTATCCCTGTCGGCACCCTGGCAATCGGACAGGCAGGCGCCGTCAACGCAGCTCTGCTGTCGGCAGCCGTGCTGGCCCTTGGTGATGAGCAGCTCGCGACCCGTCTTGACGAATGGCGGGCAAGCCGCCGCGATGCAGTGCCGATACAGCCATCTGATGAGGGTTGAACATGCCGAATGAACATTCGTCTTCGCTGCCCGCGGGCAGCACCATCGGTATTGTCGGTGGCGGTCAACTGGGGCGGATGCTGGCCATGGCAGCGGCGCGTCTGGGCTATCATACCATTGTGCTTGAGCCCGACGAAAAATGTCCCGCCATGCAGGTCTCCAGCAGCCAGATCACAGCCACCTATGATGACCCCGACGCCATCGATACGCTTGGCGTCCTGTGCGATGTCATCACCTATGAATTTGAGAACGTACCGCTTGAAACAGCCAGAACACTGGCATCAAAAACGCCGGTCTTTCCGCCGCCAGCGGCCTTGGAAATTGCCCAGGATCGCCTTGTAGAAAAAAACTTCCTCAATGATTGCGGCATTGCAACAGCAACATTTGTCGCCATCGACGGACAGCAGGAACTGGAAGACGCCCTGTCAGAAATGGGGGGTCGCGGCGTCCTGAAGACGCGCCGACTTGGCTATGACGGCAAGGGTCAGATAATGTTCAATGGCCCTGAGGACGACCCGCAGAGTGCCTTTGGCCAACTCGGCAGCGTACCGCAAATACTGGAAAGCCTCGTGCCCTTCGTTGCAGAGATATCCATTATCGCCGCGCGGGACCGCGCCGGATCGATTGTCAGTTATGACCCATCCCGCAACCACCACAAAGGTGGAATTCTGCATCTTTCAACGGTTCCCTCCGGCGTCCCGCACGAGGCAATCAGTGCCGCACAGCAGGCAGCAGCGTCCATATTGACCAGGCTTGATTACGTCGGCGTGATCGGTGTCGAGTTTTTCGTCATGGAAGATGGCAGCATTCTGGCAAACGAACTTGCGCCGCGCGTGCATAATTCAGGTCACTGGACTGAAGCTGCCTGTGCCGTATCCCAGTTCGAACAGCACATTCGCGCCATCTGCGGCCTTCCTCTGGCCGATTGCCATCGCCATTCTGACTGCGAAATGGAAAACATCATCGGTGAGGATGTCCAGCGGATCGGCCAGATGCTGCTGGAAAAGGACGCCGTACTTCATATGTATGGCAAAAGCGAAGTGCGACCGGGACGAAAAATGGGGCATGTTACGCGGTTAAAACGCTAGGATCTGTTGACAGAAATAGCGGTTGCGGGTACATGCATGGCAGAATTGAGCGCGTCGAAAGGCGCGCTTTTGTTTATTGTCGGCTCAACGGTCAATCCGACCTTGTGAGCGCTGATCATGGATCTGGAACAATGAAAATCAAAAACTCGCTTAAAGCGCTCAAGACACGTCATCGCGAAAACCGTCTGGTACGTCGCAAGGGTCGCGTTTACATCATCAACAAGCAGAATCCCCGTTTCAAGGCACGCCAGGGCTAATGGCGATCGGCATCAATCTTTGCCGATTCGATCCGTTCACCAAAAATTGCCTTTGACCATCGGCGCGTCCGCCATATATTTGTGGCATGCGCCGATTTCTCTTGATTCTTGCTAGACAGACCAGCCTTGCCATTGCTGCTGCAATGGCAATGGGTGCAGTCGTGTCTTTGGCTCAGGTTGACAGTGCATCTCCTGCCGAGCCGCAAAGCCAGACCGGCGAGAAGGCTCTGTCCAAGCCTGAACGCCTTGATGCATATTTCCTGCAGCTAAAACGTATAGCCGACCCCAAGCCGGCACGTCGCATAGCCGACAAGATCTGGAAAGAATGGCGCCTGTCCGACAGCCCAACAGCAAATCAGCTGATGGAATGGGCCAATGAAGCCATGCAGGACAACCGCAATTTTATCGCGCTTGATCTGCTCGATCAGGTCACCGTTCTCGAGCCCGATTTTGCCGAAGGCTGGAACCGTCGTGCAACCCTTCATTACGTGATGGGAAGCCATGCAAAATCCATGACCGACATCAACAGGGTTCTCGCACTGGAGCCACGACACTTTGGCGCGTTGATGGGAATGGCCTCGATCCTGTCTGCAGCAGGCAGCGATGAAGCTGCGCTTGGAACCTACCTCAAAGTGCTGGAAATCTATCCGGCCATGCGCAACGCTCAAAAAAGAGTGGACGAATTGAGTGAAGAACTTGCCGGTGATGATATTTGACGATGTGTAACAAGCCAGCCTCGTGACCAACTATTTGTTCCTGACCATCATTTCGCTCGTTCTTGGCCTGTCCCTGTTCACCTGGTTTCAGGTTCGACGCATAGAACAGCGCTACCCGGCCACCGGCGATTTTACCGATGTGGGTGGCTACCGGCTGCATGCTGTTCATCTGCCAAAACCCAAGGATGCAGACCTGCCGTCCCTGGTGTTCATCCACGGCGCCAGTGGCAACCTGCATGATCAGATGCAGGCGTTCCGCAGCCGGCTGGAGGGACGCGCAGAAATGCTGTTTGTCGATCGCCCCGGCCATGGCTGGTCCGGCAGGCCCGCAAAAGACGGCCATTTACCCGAAAGCCAGGCGCGTGCCATCGCTGCACTGATGGAGCAAAAGGGGATTTCCCAGGCGATCATGGTCGGGCACTCATTTGGCGGCGTAATCGCCCTGACAATGGCTTTGGAAAAACCGGAGAAGGTTGCCGGCCTGTTGCTGCTTTCAACGCCATCACACCCCTGGCCCGGCGGGGTGGATTGGCATTACACGTTTGCAGCAACGCCATTTTTTGGAAAAATCTTTACCTGGCTTGCCACCATGCCGGCGGGCCTGTTGCAGATCCGAGCTTCCGCTCAATCCGTTTTCACGCCGAATGCTTTTCCCAAGGACTACCTGCAAAAAACCGCTACGGCACTGGTGCTGCGGCCCCAGACATTTCGCAACAATGCCGCCGATATCGCCTGGCTGCGCAGGCATGTGGTGAAGACATCACCGCACTACAAAACCATCAAGACGCCGACAATCATTCTGACGGGAGAGGATGATGACGTCGTTTCCCCAACGATCCACTCAGGCGTCCTTGCCAGCGATATAGAGGGCGCCAGGCTGATCAGACTGCCAGGGATAGGACACAAGCCTGATTATGCAGCAACAGATCTGTGCATAGCAGCCCTGGAGGAAATTTCGGGCAAAGCTGCCGATCTTTTACCGACAGCAGACCCGAGTGCACCATTTGCAGATGATGCACTGCGGGGAAATCAGATCCCGGTCAGACCGTCGGATCCGATATAGGCAATCCGCAGCATGTTGGTTGCTCCAGGCGTGCCGAGCGGCACACCGGCAGAGATGATCACCCGGTCACCCGGCTTGCCGAACTCTTCCCGCACCACAATGCGACAGGCCCGGTCCACCATATCGTCCAGATCATGCGCATCTTCTGTGACAACACAGTGCAGCCCCCATACGACCGACAACCGGCGGGCCGTCTGGATCACCGGAGACAGCGCTATGATCGGCACCTGTGGACGCTCGCGTGAGGTACGCATTCCGGTGGTGCCGGAGGATGTGTAGCAAACAATGGCTGACAGTTTGAGCGTTTCAGCGATCTGCCGGGCTGCCAGCGATATTGCATCGGCACCGGTCGCCTCGGGCTCCGAGCGCTGGGCCTGCATGATCCCGGTATAATTCGGATCGGTCTCCACTTTGCGGGCAATCGCAGCCATGGTCGACACGGCTTCGACCGGATAATCTCCGGCCGCCGATTCCGCCGACAGCATGATTGCATCAGCGCCTTCGAAGACGGCCGTTGCCACATCGGAGACTTCCGCCCTTGTGGGCACCGGCGCGGTGATCATAGATTCCAGCATCTGGGTTGCGACAACAACCGGCTTGCCTGCCCGTCTGCAGGCGCGCGTCAACTGTTTTTGCAAACCAGGAACGGATTCGATCGGCATCTCGACTCCCAGGTCGCCACGCGCAACCATCAAGGCATCTGAAAGCTCAATGATTTCGTCGATCCGCTCTATGGCCTGGGGTTTTTCGATTTTCGCCATCAAACCGACCCGCGAGCGGGCAATCTTGCGCACTTCGGCAATATCTTCCGGGCGCTGAATAAAGGACAAAGCCACCCAGTCGACGTCATCGGTCGCCAGAACAGCATCCAGGTCCAGATGATCTTTCGGGGTCAATGCGCTGACGCCCAAAGTGCTGTCCGGCAGACTGACACCCTTGCGATCGGAGATCTTTGTTCCGGACACGACCGTACATACAATCGATTTTCCGTCACAGGTCACGGCCTTCAGGTGCAGCCGTCCATCATCAATCAGCAATCGGTGCCCCGGTTGCACGGCGTCAAATATTTCCGGATGCGGAAGCTGGGCGCGGGTTGAATCTCCAGGGGTTTCATCCTGGTCCAGCGTAAAGGTCTGACCGGCAACCAATTGCGCCGAACCTTCCGCAAATTTGCCGACACGCAGTTTTGGTCCCTGCAGGTCTGCAAGAATGCCGATGGGATGGCCGCAGCGCTTTTCGACATTGCGAATCCGCTCAATGAGGGTACGCATCATATCATGGCTTGAATGGCTCATGTTGATGCGGAAAAGATCTGCTCCGGCTTCATGCAGCTTCTGTATCGTTCCTTCGTCAGAAGACGCCGGCCCCAGGGTAGCGAGGATTTTGACTTTGCGTAGACGCCTCATCAATTTTGACCTTCTTCAATATCTGCCGTATCGGAAAGCTGGACCATCCAGCTGGACTGCTGCCCGGTATCATATTCCTTGAACCCCATGCGCATGAAGCCTCTGGTGAAACAATTGTGCACACCGGTAATCTTGAATTCGTCTTCTGCCACGCACATATTGACATCCCCACCCCAGCGGCCACCTCTGGCAGCGTCTTCCGCGTAGAGATAATAATAGCGTGAGGCCAGCGCACCTTCGATCACGGTCGCGCAGGAGGTTGCGGGCACCTGCCACCAGCCCTCCGTAATCCAGCCATCATCACCGCGATAGCCGATCGCCACTCCAACAAGGTTTTGAGTGCCATTGCATACACGGAAATCCGCACGCGCTTCCGGAGCCACCAAAAAAGCACCCAAAAGAGCCAACAGGCCCAAGGTACCCTGCCACTTGAAAATACCTAAAGCTGACACTGTATGCTTCATTTCCTCAATTGAATGTGCTGGACTGTTATGTGCCGCATTGCACGGTCCAATGTCAACGAAACCGATTGAAATCAGCCTCTGCGTACCCAGCAAACACACATTAATGATCGATTTGCCCTTTCACCTTGAAAAATGGACCGTAATAAGGCTTTGAATGCTAAATACCAATGAGGATACTGATTTGATCCGGCCTGGCGGCCGGGCATGCGACTCAAGCCCGTATGCAGCTTTCTACAACATGCCTGCATACAGCTTTCTGCAACGAGAAAGAGAACCGATGACACAATTGAGCAAACAACAACGCACAGAATTCGAAGCAGCGGCGTTTCGCACATTGGTTGCCCATCTGCGCAACCGCACGGATGTGCAGAATATCGATCTGATGAACCTTGGCGGTTTTTGCCGAAACTGTCTTTCCAATTGGTATCAGGATGCGGCCAATGCCGCCGGTGTGGAGCTCGACAAAGCACAGGCCCGCGAAATCATCTACGGAATGCCCTATGAAACCTGGAAGGAAAAACACCAGAGCGAGGCAACCGACGAACAGAAAGCGGCGCTGGCTGCGTCCCACAAGGACCACTGATTTCCGGTTCAGAGCGTATTGTACCCAATAGAGAGACCACAGGCCGGTGCGGCGCAATAATTTGGAGCCCTTTGTCAAATACACTTGACGCGGCTTCATTCGCAAGGCACCTGTCCGCGTCGTTCCAACAGCACAGGAGTCACTTATGTCGGAAGCCCATGGAGTAGCCAGAGATCAATTGCGCGCCTTTGTTGAGCGTATTGAAAGACTGGAAGAAGAAAAAAAGACCATCGCTGATGATATCAAGGAAGTCTACGGCGAAGCCAAATCCATGGGATTTGACACCAAGGTGCTGCGCAAGGTGATTTCAATTCGCAAGCTTGATCAAAATGATCGCATGGAACAGGAAGCCATCCTCGATACCTATCTGCATGCTCTGGGCATGGCCGAAGCCCCACCGGAATAATGAAGCCAGGCTTGCAAGCCGGCAATATCCGGCTTTAACGACACAGCGAGAATCCGCGTGTCGTCAATTTCAGGCGGCTTTGCGACAGCACAACGCGCCATTCCACAGCGCGGCCAGAGCACGACCAGGGCGCGGCCAGGGCGCGGCCAAGGGGCCGATAGCGCGCCCCATCATTGTGCGAGGCATTACTGGTTCCGTGTCTTGAAGCGCGCGACAGTCATGAAATTGACTGCCGTTCCCGAGAACTGATCGGCGCTGGCAACGCGGTTTTCTCTTGAAAATCCATCAATATGAACCGTAGCGGGTGCCGAGCGCATGTAGTTTGAAACAAATTCCGGCGCTCTGAATGAAGCACTCATGACGGCAATGCGGTTGGTCTCAAACGCGCGCGGGGTCAACATGTTCTGCGTCAGCACCGGCTTCTGTCGCACCGATGTGGGACGATGTCCCGCCGCATCGCTGGCACTCGGGCGTCCGGCTTTGCCTGTTGGCAATTCCTCAGTTTTTCGCGTCGGCAATGTGGCCGGCAGCGGCATGACAACATTGTCACCGCTCTGATCCGTCAGGCCTGTGGATGGGGCCAAAGCCACCTGAACCGGGGCGATGGGCTCATCCGGTACGGCGGAGCGGGCGAAAGGTGATGGCGTCGGCACGGGAATGCCAAAGGCTGGTTTAGCATCCGGCTGCACAGCATCACTCGGGCCATTCGGATTAAACGCTGCAGTCACGATCTGCGCATCAGGCAAGCTTCTTTCCGGTCGTGATGAAGGCAGCGGCACAAAAGCGAGTTGCGGGCCAGATGCTTCGCCCTGTGGGCCAGTTTCTTCACCCTGCGGGGAAATGGAGACTGCAATGTCAGCGCCTGTCTCGGGAGGCTGCCGCCTCAGAATGCCGGAAGCTGGCTGCCTCAGCAAAGCACCAGGCAACACTTCAAACCGTCCATTGCCCGCTGCCGAAGCCAGGGTGACAGGCGTATCGGCATCACCCGTGCCGGGCGACGCAATCTGAATGGCCTGTCCGGCCGAATTGGAGGCCTTCGCCGAAGCCAGCGCCGCCAGAACAACAGGATCTTCCGGTTCAGGCTTCGTCGGCACCACGATGGGAACCCCGCCGCCTTCAGGAATCGAAGCGCCCGCCGCAACAATTTGGGTCGCAGGGCTGTTGTTTTCAGCCACCGGTTCTTTTACCGGAGCAAGCGCAATCTGTATGCCGGTATCGGCAGGAACCGGCCGTCTTTCGGGCCGGGGAACGATGGATGGATCAGGGACATAGGAAGAAACCTGGGTGCGATCAACGGAGGCGACCGCAACAGCGGCAACCTGTGCTGGTTCTTCATCGCCATCCTCATCTTCATTACGACCAAACAGGGTGGCCAACAAACCGCCACCACCTGAAGATTGGCTGCGTGCACCACCGCCGGCAACCTGAATGCTTTTGGAATTGACCCGCGATTTGTAGTCCGACAGAGCCTGGCTGTAACCGGGAAGCGGCTTGCCGTCGGATGGCAGATGCAGGGTCTTGCCTTTCGGAAAGATGCTGGCAAGTTCCTTGCGATTCATCCTTGGCCATGAACGCACACTGCCGACATCGAGATGCACAAAGGGCGAGCCCGATTTCGGATAATAACCGACACCGCCCACTTGGAACTGCATGCCGATCCGGCGCAATTTTGAAATCGGGACGTCAGGCAGGTAGAAATCCATTGCCCGTCCGAGAATGTGCTGGCTCTTGCTGGCCACACCGCGTGAACGTTTGCGCAACATCGCATTGGTTTTCGGCGAACGATAGGCCGACACCACATGGATGTGTTTTTTTGATCCGCTGGCTTGATAGACCTCCCAAACCAGATCAAACAGCCGCGGATCCATATTGGTGGATTCCTTCTGGCGCCAGTCACGAAGAAACCGGTTGAGTTTCTTCAGGCCGCTTTGAATATAGCGCCCGTCCTTCTTGAAGGTGATTGTCGCCCGTTCCTTGGTGTGAACGAAATATACATTGAGAGAGCGCGTTTCTGCGCTCGCCTGCCCGGCGACCAACACGCATAGCAGTGCCGCAACCAGCATCACCAGCAGGTGGCTGTGTTGATTGGCCCGTCGGGCAAATCTGTGTGTGCGCCTCAGCAAATCTCTATAAATCCCTGCATTACCGCCGTCTGCCTAGATCATTCTGCCTAACTGCTTCCCGGTCAACAGTCCATGACCGGTAAATCTGGTATATTCAGGGTCAGATTCACCCACCCGGAATACAGCTGAACGAAAATTGAGGTGACAGCATGGCACTTCGCTCTTACCGCGTTTCAGGCGATATTTATAGTGAACAAAGAACTAACAATGAATGAATTGATTCGGCTTTTTCGCCCCCCAACCGCTTCAAACCATGCAAATTTGCCAAAACCTTCGATAATCCGGAAATTTTTGCGGCCAGACAGGCACCAATTGTCTGGAGATTTGTCGCAATATCCCCCATATGAGATCGAGCAACTCCGTGAGAGGCCCTGTCTATGTTTCTGAAATCATCCACCGCCAATCGAACAGTCCGCCCGTCAGCATCCGAGACGTTCCGCGGCACACCATCGCCCCAGGACAATGGATCGAACGGTGCGCTCGACAACCTGCCGGAATGGAATCTGGGCGATCTTTATTCGGGTCTGGATGCACCCGAACTCGCCCGCGACATCGAAAACGCCGCAATTGGCTGCTCGGCCTTTGAGGACACATGGAAAGGCGAGCTGGAAAAGGCTGCAAAGGCAGGCGGAGAAAACGGCCTGGGTGCTGCATTGCGTCAGTATGAAGCACTGGAAGAACTGATGGGACGTATCATGTCCTTCGCCGGACTGACCTATTTCACCGATACCAGTGATCCCGCACGCGCCAAATTCTACGGCGACATTCAGTCGAGGATCACGGAAATAAGCAGTCGGCTTTTGTTCTTCACCCTGGAACTCAATCGGATCGAAGACAGCGTGATCGAGGCGGCCATCAGCAATGATCCGCAGACACGCCACTACAGCCCCTGGCTGATCGACCTGAGAAAAGACCGGCCTTTTCAGCTGGAAGACCGTATTGAACAGCTCTTTCACGAAAAATCACTGACCGGACATGGCGCCTGGAACCGGCTTTTCGACGAGACCATGTCGTCATTGCGTTTCGACGTCAACGGCAAGACACAGTCGCTGGAACCCACACTGAACATGCTGCAATCGGCCGATGGCACAGAGCGCAAGGCATCCGCCATGGCCTTGTCCAAGACCTTTGGCGAGAACATCCGCACATTTACGCTGATTACCAATACGCTTGCCAAGGACAAGGAGATTTCCGACCGCTGGCGCGGTTTTGAGGATATCGCCGACAGCCGCCATCTGGCCAACCGCGTGGAGCGCGAGGTCGTCGATGCCCTGGCCGATGCCGTGACGCAGGCCTATCCGCGTCTTTCCCATCGCTACTATGCCATGAAGGCCAAATGGCTCGGCATGGATGTGATGGACTTCTGGGATCGCAATGCGCCGCTGCCGGAAACACCTCAGGCCTTGATAAGCTGGGATCAGGCCCGCGATACGGTGCTGTCTGCCTACCGTGATTTCGATCCGGAAATGTCCAATATCGCCGCCCGCTTCTTTGACGGAAAATGGATCGATGCACCGGTACGCCCCGGCAAGGCCCCCGGCGCCTTTGCGCATCCGACGGTTCCCTCCGCCCATCCCTATGTTCTGCTGAACTACATGGGCAAGCCCAGAGATGTCATGACATTGGCCCATGAGCTTGGGCATGGGGTGCATCAGGTTCTGGCCGGCAAACAGGGCGCGCTGATGGCGCATACGCCACTAACGCTTGCAGAAACCGCATCCGTCTTTGGCGAAATGCTGACGTTCAGGGCGTTGCTCAATGCCACGCGCGACGTCAAGGAACGCAAGGCCATGCTGGCCCAGAAGGTCGAGGACATGATCAACACGGTGGTACGGCAGATTGCCTTCTACCAGTTTGAGCGCAAGGTTCATACGGCACGGCGCGAGGGAGAACTGACCGCCCAGCAGATCGGTGAATTGTGGATGTCCGTGCAGAGCGAGAGCCTTGGACCCGCCATTCGCATTTCACCCGAATATGAAACCTTCTGGACCTATATTCCGCATTTCATCCATTCGCCCTTCTACGTCTATGCCTATGCATTCGGCGATTGTCTGGTCAATTCGCTCTATGCGGTCTACCAGAACGCCGAGGATGGGTTTCAGGAAAAATATTTTGAAATGCTGCGCGCGGGCGGTACAAAACACCACTCGGAACTGCTTGCCCCCTTCAATCTTGACGCTTCGGATCCATCCTTCTGGAACCGCGGCCTTTCCATGATCGAAGGCCTGATCGATGAACTGGAAGCCCTTGACGCCTGAGGAACTGAAGGTCGCGCATCTATGCACTGCATGGTGAGCGACCTTCATTGCATTTACTTTCTGCAAGTGCCGCTCTGCCAGCCCTGCCGCGATCATCCGAACAATTGATGATCAAACGCGTGCCCGCCAGCGCCAGATCCCTGAAAAACTGCAAAATAGCGGTCAGCGCAGCCACGCAATTGCATTTACCCACTTCCATCAGCAATGGCTTTGTGCTTTAGCACCAACCGAGATTGCTCATTGAATTTTTGAAAAGCAACGCGCGCAATCAGCGGCCAAAGCCAGATGAACACGCAGACCGATAACCCTTGTAAAATCAGAACCTGAAAATGGTGAAAGGACCCGTCATGGCGAATGCCGAATATCCTGTTTACGGTGAAATAACCGGCCCGATTGTCATGATCGGTTTCGGCTCCATCGGGCATGGCACCCTGCCCCTGATCGAACGTCATTTCAAATATGACAAGAGTCGTATGGTAATTGTCGATCCACGCAGTGAGGACGAACTCGCCCTGAAGGACAAGGGTGTGCGTCACGTCCAGGCAGCAGTGACACGGGAAAATTACAAGGAACTGCTCAAACCTCTTCTGAAGGAAGGCGAAGGCCAGGGGTTCTGTGTGAACCTTTCGGTCGACACGTCGTCACTGGACCTGATGAAATTCTGCCGTGAAATTGGCGTCCTCTATATCGACACAGTCGTTGAGCCCTGGCTTGGCTTCTACTTTGATGACACCGTCGACAATGCGGCACGCACAAATTACGCCCTGCGCGAAACCGTGCGTCAGGAAAAACGCGCAAATCCCGGCGGCACAACGGCTGTTTCATGCTGCGGAGCAAATCCCGGCATGGTGTCCTGGTTCGTCAAACAGGGACTGGTCAATCTTGCCAATGACATGGGCATGACCTTTGATATTCCCCAGCAGGGTGACCGCAGCGGTTGGGCCAGATTGATGCAGCAGGTCGGCGTCAAGGGCATCCATATTGCCGAACGCGACACGCAGCGCGCCAAAACGCCCAAGCCCCTCAATGTGTTCTGGAACACCTGGTCGGCTGAAGGTTTCATCTCGGAAGGTCTGCAGCCTTCGGAACTGGGATGGGGAACCCATGAAAAATGGAAGCCCGAAAATGCCCATGGCTATACCTATGGCAGTCAGGCATCCATCTATCTGGATCAGCCCGGCGCCAATACGCGGGTGCGCACCTGGTGTCCGACCCCCGGACCGCAATACGGTTTCCTGGTGACCCACAATGAATCGATATCGATTGCCGATTTTTTCACGCTCAGCGAAAACGGCCAGGTCACCTATCGCCCGACCTGCCACTATGCCTATCACCCTGCCAATGACGCTGTTTTGTCCTTGCATGAGATGTTCGGCAATGGCGGCAGGCAGCAGCCGGTACTGCATGTGCTTGAAGAAGACGAACTGGTCGACGGCATCGATGAACTCGGCGTATTGCTTTATGGCCATGACAAGAATGCCTATTGGTTTGGCTCACGCCTGTCTGTCGAAGAAACCCGCACCCTGGCTCCCTGGCAAAATGCAACCGGACTGCAGGTGACATCGGCGGTTCTGGCCGGCATGGTCTGGGCTTTGGAAAATCCGCAGGCTGGCATTGTCGAGACTGATGAGATGGATTTCCGCCGTTGCCTCGAAGTTCAGCTTCCCTATCTGGGTCCGGTCGAAGGCCATTATACGGACTGGACTCCGCTGACCGGGCGCCCGGGTCTGTTCCCCGAAGATCTGGACGAAAAAGACGCCTGGCAGTTCCGGAACGTTTTGGTCCATTGAGCGTTCCGTCCATAGGGTTCCCTGTTCCAGGAACGAAAAGCTGATGAATGCATGGCCGGGGCCGGTCGATTGGTGCGACCCAAATCGCCCGCGTCCCGACCGTTTCAAAGGGATCATGTTGCAGTGATTGCCTGAGCGATGTTATCAGTTGCAGAAATATTTTGGAACACTACCGGAAATAGTGACAACATTTTCCGCCAACTATACTATAACAGATGCAGCATGCAGCGCGGAGGCAAAAATGCGGATTTGGATCAGGCTTATCATTCTTATGGCCGTGGCAACGGGCCTGGCGGCCTGTCAATCAGGCTATAGTGGCGGACCTGGATATGATCGAAACTCGATCGAGGGCTATTGGCTTGACCCTAATGGTATTCAGTCGCGTTTCTCAGCAGGCACGTTCGAGACACGGACAACCGACACCAATACGCTGCTGGCGACAGGCAAATACACGCAGATCAACAGCCGGCTGGTGCAGATTGATATTCGCTCGCTTGTCCGAAATACCAATTCACGCGTCAATTGCTCGCTTGTGTCATCGACGCGGCTGAACTGCACGTCCAGCTCCGGCGCCCAGTTCATGCTGTCCCGCCGAAACGCCTGACGAAACGCTTGCTGAATTATGACCCGCTGTCTGGCCGCCTGAACATGGCCAGGCAGAAGAGCTCACCTGAAGTTTTGACCGCAGCCAGCGCTTAACAAACCCTGCCCCAAAGACGAAAGAGGAGACATTCGTCTTGCCTGATTTTTTTGACGATCTGGAAATCCGTGAGCCGCAGCAAAGGGAACAGGATCTTTTTTCTGCATTGCCCGGTTTTCTTGCCCAGGCCATCGGCAAGGCCGAAGGACTTGCCAAATGGTTGCAGGGTATTGATCCTGCAAAAATCACCAGTCGCCAGGCACTGGCCACCCTGCCGGTCCTGCGCAAACCGGATCTGATGGCGATGCAGGCCGCCAATCCGCCCTTTGGTGGCCTTGCTGATCCCGATGCGCTGCGCGGCAACCATGTATTCATGTCACCCGGTCCGGTGTGGGAACCTCAGGGTTTCGGTGCGGATCCCTGGCAATCGGCCCGCAGCCTTTTTGCTGTCGGTATCCGGCCGGGCGACATTGTTCACAACGCCTTTTCCTATCATATGACCCCCGGCGCCTTCATCCTCGACGAGGGTGCAAGAGCATTGGGATGCCTGGTCTTTCCAGCCGGTGTCGGCAATACGGAAACCCAGATTGAAGCGGCTGCCACGCTGCGTCCTTCAGCCTTTGCCGGTACGCCGGATTACCTGAAAGTTCTTTTGGACAAGGCCGAGGACATGGGCCGCGATCTTTCCTCCATCAAACGCGCCCTGGTCTCCGGCGGCGCTCTTTTTCCATCGCTGCGAGACGAATACGCAAAACGCGGCGTCCATGTGCTGCAGGCCTTTGCCACCGCTGATATTGGCATCATTGCCTATGAAAGCGCTGATGCCAATGGGCAGCCCCATCCCGGCATGATCCTCAATGAAAACCTGATTGTCGAGATCGTGCGCCCGGGAACGGGCGATCCGGTGGCTGATGGCGACGTCGGCGAAATTGTCGTGACATCGCTCAATCCGGCCTACCCTCTGGTGCGCTTCGGCACCGGCGACATGTCGGCCGTGCTGGAGGGGCGCTCTCCCTGTGGCCGCACGGGCACCCGCATCAAGGGATGGATGGGACGCGCCGACCAGCGCACGAAGGTCAAGGGCATGTTTGTCGACCCCAAGCAGATCGCCGCTGTTCTGGAGCGTCACAAGGACGTGACGCGGGCCCGTCTTGTGGTCGCTCGTGATGGCGATCAGGATGCCATGACATTGCATGTCGAATGCGCTGAAGGCGCAAAGCCGGATCTCGACGCCATAGCAACCAGCCTTTCCGATCTGACAAAACTCAAAGGCAAAGTGGTGACCGCAGAAACCGGCAGCCTTCCCAATGACGGCAAAATCATCGCCGATGAGCGCGATTATGACAGCTGAACGACAGGCGCATGAAGGTTTCCTGCTTTCCAGTGGAACACATTGCGGTATTGACCGAATTCGCCCGTCTGTCGGCAGTTGACGCTTGCGATTTGGCCGATTTGGTGAAAGCATGGACGTCTGTCGTGGCGGAGTATCCGCCGTATGAATGTCGCTGAACGCCAGTGTTAACAGTGTCAGTGATTGCCTGTGTAAGCGAGAGCCAGTTTGATTTGGCTTGGCGTTCGGCGAAAATGCACAAATAGTAACGAGGCCGGCTCCGCCAGACGAAGAGGCGCCGGTCATATCAATCCCGGGAAAATGTAACGGAGCCGTCAATGTCGAAATTCCTGACCCGCCTTTCCCTGTCAGCCGCTGTACTGGTTACAACAACCAGCCTGGCATTGGCAGATTTTGAACTCAACGTTCTTCATTTCAACGACTTTCACAGTCGCATTGAACCCATCAACAAATATGATTCAACCTGCTCGGCCGAAGATGAAACCGAAGGCAAGTGCTTTGGTGGCGTTGCCCGCATGAAAACAGCGATTGACCAGCGCAAGGCAGCGCTGGACAATGTTCTGCTGCTTTCCGCCGGTGACAATTTCCAGGGCTCGTTGTTTTACACGACCTACAAGGGCGCTGCCGAGGCCGAGTTCATGGACCAGCTCGGACTTGACGCCATGGTGCTTGGCAATCACGAATTTGACGATGGCGACGGTGTCCTTGCAACCTTCGTCGACAAGACAACGTTTCCCATCATCTACGGCAATGCCCTGATTGGCGCCGATAGCCCGCTTGCCGGTAAAATGGTGGAATATGTCATCAAGGATATGGGCACTGAAAAAATTGCCATCATTGGTGCTGTCACCGCCGACACCGGTGAACTTTCCTCGCCCAGTGATTCAGTCCTGTTCATTGATCCGGTGCTTTATCTCAATGATGCCGTGGCCGCTGTGAAAGCAGCAGGCGCCACCAAAATCATCGCACTGACCCATACCGGCTTTAGCAAGGACAAGGAAATTGCTGCCCAGGTTGACGGCGTTGATCTGATCATTGGTGGACACAGCAACACGTTCCTGTCCAATACGAGCGACAAGGCCGATGACGTGTACCCGGTCATGATGACAGGCCCCTCGGGCAACCCGGTGGCCATTGTCACGGCCTATGCCCATTCCAAATATCTGGGTGAAATCAAAATCATCTTCGATGATGACGGCAACATCAAATCGGCCGTTGGTGAGCCCATCCTGCTGGATGCCAGCTTCAAGCCGAATGAAGCCATGGTGACCCGAATTGCGGAAATGTCCGCGCCCATCAAGGAAGCAATGGAAGTTGTCGTTGCAAATGCAACCGCACCCATTGACGGTGACCGCAAGAGCTGTCGCGCCGGGGAATGCGAAATGGGCAATCTGGTCGCTGATGCCATGCTGGCGCGCACCGCCTCGCAGGGTATTCAGATGGCTATCCAGAATGGCGGCGGACTGCGTGCTTCCATTGACGGTGGCGACGTCACCATGGGCGAAGTTGTCACCGTTTTGCCATTTCAAAACACGCTTTCCACATTCAAGCTGAAAGGTTCTGATGTTGTCGTAGCGCTCGAAAACGGCGTCAGCCAGATTGAAGAAGGCGGCGGCCGCTTCCCGCAGGTTGCCGGTCTCAAGTTCACCGTCAATACTGCAAAACCTGCCGGTGAACGCATTTCCGACCTGATGGTCTCCATGGATGGCAAATTTGTGCCGCTTGATCCCGCAGCGACCTACGGCGTGGTATCAAACAACTTCATGCGCTCGGGTGGAGACGGCTACAAGGTTTTCGCCACAGATGGTATGGAAGCCTATGACTATGGTCCCGGACTGGAAGATGTTGTTGCAAACTATCTGAGCCAGAACACGCCCTACAAGCCCTTCATTGACGGTCGCATCACTCTGGTTTCCATGGAACCGGAAGCCGAAATGAAAGACGCCGCTGGGACCGAGGAAACCGCTGCCAGCGACACCGAGATGGTGAAGGATGCAGTCGTTTCCGAAGTCAAGAAGGTGGAAGCCGCTGTGGAAGAGACAGCAATGGCTGCAAAAACCCACGTTGTGACCGCAGGCGACAACCTATGGGATCTGGCTAAAAAATATCTGGGTGACGGAACAAGGTGGGGCGAAATCGCCAAGGCCAATCCGTCCAACAACCCCAAGAAGCTGGATGTCGGAACGGAACTGACCATTCCCGCAAAATAGCACGGAATGTTTCAGCTTTGCACGGCCCGGAGAAATCCGGGCCGTTTTGTTTTCCAGCCCCGGCAACCAATTCACGGGTCCCAGCCGCGAGAAAAATGACAATTGGCTGTAAAACGCATGCGCACGCATATTGTACAGATGAAGCCGCTTGAAATATTCAAGCAGCCCCATATGTTCCCAAGTAACAGCAAATCGGAACAATGATGAAAAACAGCGAGAGCACCGAACAAATCATGGCATCTTTGCCGGCAGACCACCCGAATGTTCGATTTGGCAAAGTGGGTGTGCTCCTCGTCAATCTGGGAACACCTGACGCCACAGACTACAAGTCGATGCGACGCTATTTGCGGGAATTCCTGTCGGACAAGCGCGTCATCGAATGGTCGCGTCTGTTCTGGTATCCGATTCTCTACGGCATCGTTCTGAACACCCGTCCCGGCAAGGTTGGCAAGGCCTATGACACCATCTGGAATCGCGATCTGGATGAAAGTTATCTGCGGACCTATACCCGCAATCAGTCCGATCAGTTGAGCCTTGCCATGCAAGGGCATCCCTCCATCATGGTCGATTGGGCCATGCGCTATGGGCAGCCCTCCATTGCCGACAAGCTGACAGCTCTGAAGGATGCCGGCTGCGAACGCATCCTGCTGTTTCCCCTCTATCCGCAATATGCTGCCAGCACCACGGCCACCGTCAATGACAAGGCCTTCGAGACCTTGATGGCGATGCGCTGGCAGCCGGCTTTGCGCACGGTTCCGCCCTATCATGACGATCCGGCCTATATCGAAGCCATTGCCCATTCCATCCAGTCCCATCTGGCGGGTCTGGACTGGGAACCGGAACGGGTGCTTGCATCCTTTCACGGCATACCCCAGTCCTATTTTCAGAAGGGCGATCCCTATCACTGCCATTGCATGAAAACGACACGGCTTGTGCGCGAATATCTGGGGTGGGACAAGGACCGGCTGATGACGACCTTTCAGTCCCGGTTCGGACCGGAGGAATGGCTGCAGCCCTATACGGACAAGACGCTTGAGAAGCTTGCACAGGAAGGCATGAAGCGGATTGCCGTCATCAATCCAGGTTTTGTGTCTGATTGCCTGGAAACGCTGGAGGAAATCGCCGTTGAAGCCGGCGAAACCTTCCATGCCAATGGTGGCGAACATTTCGCCCACATCCCGTGTCTCAATGACAGCCCCTCAGGCATGAGGGTTATCGAAGCTGTGGTGCGCCGAGAATTGCAGGGCTGGATCTGAACGTCAACCGACGACACGCATTGTGTGGCAAGCATTTGCAACTTTCAATGCAAACCTCCATCTTAAGTAGAAGCTGGCGTGTTATAGATTGATTCGATTGAATTGGTCCGGGCCTGAAATATCCCGGCTTTTTTGGATTGTGCCGGAAAATAATTCCCATGAGGAGGAATGAATATGCCTTTGGAAGGCTTCGACATCGCGGTTATCGTCTTCGTAGTACTCGCCATTTTTCTGTTGTTTTCCGGCGTCAAGGCCGTACCTCAGGGCTTCAACTTCACGATAGAACGGTTTGGCCGCTATACAAGAACACTGAGCCCCGGCCTGAACCTGATCGTGCCGTTCATGGACCGTATTGGCTCACGCATCAACATGATGGAGCAGGTGCTGGATGTGCCGACCCAGGAGGTCATAACAAAGGACAATGCCAGCGTAGCGGCCGATGCGGTCGCCTTCTACCAGATTCTCAATGCGCCACAGGCAGCCTATCAGGTCAACAATCTGCAAAATGCCCTTTTGAACCTCACCATGACAAACATTCGCTCCGTCATGGGCTCGATGGATCTGGATGAACTCCTGTCAAACCGCGACGCGATCAATGACCGGCTTCTGCGCATTGTCGACGAAGCGGCAAGCCCATGGGGTATCAAGATCACCCGTGTGGAAATCAAGGACATCAACCCGCCTTCGGATCTGATTGAATCGATGGGACGGCAAATGAAGGCCGAGCGTGAAAAACGCGCTGAGATCCTTGAGGCCGAAGGTTCGCGCAACTCGCAGATCCTGCGCGCCGAAGGTGCCAAACAGGCTGCAATTCTTGAGGCCGAAGGCGTCAAGGAAGCCGCTTTCCGGGAAGCCGAAGGGCGCGAAAGGCTTGCCGAAGCAGAAGCGAAAGCAACCATTGTTGTCTCCGAAGCCATTTCCGGTGGCAACGTTCAGGCCATCAATTATTTCGTCGCACAGAAATACACCGAAGCCCTGACCGCCATCGGAACGGCCAAGAACCAGAAGGTCATCCTGATGCCAATGGAAGCATCCGCGCTGATTGGCTCCCTGGGCGGTATTGGTTCAATTGCAAAGGAAGTCTTCGGGGATGGCGAAAACGGCCAGGACGCGGCCCAACGTCGTGGCAGGACTGTTCCATCCGCGGGAAACCGGGGCAATGACGAATGATTGAGCGGATCGTCCAGGAACTGGGCCCATGGAACTGGTGGGTTCTGGGCCTGGTCCTCCTCACGGCCGAAATACTGCTGCCAGGTGTATTCCTGATCTGGATAGGCATTGCAGCGCTGATTGTCGGCGGCATCTCCCTCCTGTTTTGGGGTGATCCATTCTGGACGTGGCAGATTCAGATCCTCATCTTCGCTGTCCTGACCGTTATTTCAGCCATTATCGGTCGTCGTATCATGGCCAATAGCGCACAAACCGACGAGCCGCACCTCAACCAGAGAGGGGCCAGTCTGGTCGGTCGAACAGCAACGCTGAGTGAGCCGATCTCGGAAGGTCGTGGGCGCATTCGCCTCGATGACACCATGTGGGTGGTCAATGGACCGGACCTGCCTGCTGGAACCCATGTGCGCGTCGTGGAAAGCACCGGGCGCGAACTGCGGGTGGAAAGCAGTTAGAACTACCAGCCTTTTGATGCGCCTTGTAAAGGAAGCCTTAACCACGAAGCTTTACGGTTTGAAAAGATTTTCAAACTTGCTGGTTCAGGCCAAAAATGGCGCCGATGAGACGCAATCAGATAGACACCCCGCTGCCTGCCGCACCTGTGCGCGCGGGGATGGTCTTTGGCGCTCTGGCACTCGCCCTGTGCCATATCCCGCAACCGGCAAGCGCCCAGAGCACCGCGAATGAGAACACGGCACTGCGCGGTACCGTAGAAGATGACGGCCGGACATTGTCCGAACGCCGCCGCTTTCTGCGCGCAGCCGAACGGGTCAACGAAGAGGTTGCCGACGAAGAAACGGAAACCGTCGCCGGAGAGGCTGAAATCGAAACCGAGGTGCTCACCGGTGCCGTGCCGCGGGTTCAGACATCACAGACAGTCAATCCCCGGCGCACGACCGTTGATTCGATCAATCGTCAGGATGATCCCGATCCCTTTGATCCGGTCGGCATCCGTGTCGGCACATTCGTTTTGCGCCCGTCGATTACCCAGCAGATCGCCCATGAAAACCAACATATTGGCGGCGCCAAGCTCTCAAGGACCTTCAGCCGCACCCAATTCAACGGGGAACTGGAATCCGACTGGTCACGGCATCAATTGACCATCAACGGCGAACATGTGCTGGACAATACGCTCAGAGGTACCGGGGCTGAAAATCCCAGCACAAGTGTCAACGGGGCTTTGCGGCTCGACCTTTCCTCCGTCACCACAGCCAATTTCGCCCTTGGATATCAGTATGGACAGGAAAACCAGACTGACGCCAATGCGGTTGACAATGCCGTGGCCCAATCAGAATTGCATCTGTACAATGCAAGCGCATCTGTCAGCCGGATATTCGGCTCCTGGCGCGGAACAGCAGGAATCAGTGGTGGTCGGTCGACTTATGGCCCGGTCGAACTGACCAATGGCACAGAGCTGTCCCAGGCCGAACGTGATGCAAACAATTACACCGTAACGCTGCGCGCCGGCGTGGACATTGGCGCGGCCTATCTGCCCTTTGTCGAAGCTGAATTTGGCCAGATCCTCTACGATGAGCCCGTGGATGCATCGGGCTTTGCCCGATCTTCGCAAACCTACGGATTGCGAACCGGTATAGCGGCCGACTTCGGCGAAAAATACAAAGGCGAAATTTCCGCCGGCTACGTCCAACGCAATATTGACGACACAAGGCTTGCCGCCATTCAGGCCTTCACGCTGGACAGTGCTGCAACCTGGTCTCCGAGACGCGGCACGGATGTGGTAATGGGCCTTTCAACCTCTCTGTCGGATTCGACAACGGCAAATGAACCAGGATCGGTCTACTATGCAGCCACCGCCGAGATCAGCCACGAACTGAGCGCAAACCTGGTTGCCAATGCCAGCGGCGTGGTGGGCTGGCGCGACTATGTCGGCACAACGCCCAACCAGATCGTCTACGGCGCAGGTGCAGGCTTCACCTGGTGGCTAAGCCGCTACTTCGGCATCGACGGCGACGTCTCCTTTGACCGCACGGTCACCGACGGCGGCGATACCGATGATGAATTGTCCATCGGAATTGGCATCAAGATCCAGCGATAGCCCTGCCCTGAATCGGGCAAGCAGTATCCCGGTCGCCAAATAGCACTCCGGTTTTTGTGCCTACAAAAGCGTATCCAGCATGCGGCGCAGGTCGTCTTCGACCTTGACGCGGATGTCGTCGCGTTTCAGCGCGAAGGAAACATTGGCGCGAATGAAGCCCTCTTTTGACCCGCAGTCAAAAGTGTTGCCACGGAACCGATAGCCGGAAAAATCCTGCTTTTCGGCCAGTTTCAGCATGGCGTCGGTGATTTGTATTTCATTGCCCGCGCCGGTTTCCTGGGTTTCAAGGATGGAAAAAATTTCCGGCTGCAGAATATAGCGACCATTGATGAAGTAGTTTGATGGCGCGGTTCCCATCGGTGGTTTCTCCACCATGGCATTGATGCGAAAACCGTCCTCGCTGATATCCTCACCGACACCGACAACACCGTAACGGTGGGTTTCTTCCTCCGGCACCTCTTCGACCGAAATCACATTGCCGCCGACCTTGTGGTACTGCTCGACCATGCCGGTCAGACATCCTTTGTCATGCTGCATGACCATGTCCGGCAGCAGCAGGGCAAAGGGCTCATCCCCCACCAGTTCGCGCGCGCACCATACGGCATGACCAAGACCCAGCGGTTCCTGCTGGCGTGTGAAACTTGTTTGTCCGGGCTTGGGCTGCATCGCCTGCAGATTGCCCAATTCATCCAGTTTGCCGCGTTTCCGCAGCGTGTCATAGAGCTCCACCTGAATATCAAAATGGTCTTCTATGACCGCCTTGTTGCGGCCGGTGACAAAAATGAAATGCTCAATGCCCGCTGCACGCGCTTCATCCACCACATATTGAATGACCGGCTTGTCCACGACGGTCAGCATCTCCTTGGGGATGGCCTTTGTGGCCGGCAAGAACCGTGTACCCAGTCCTGCGACCGGAAACACTGCTTTTCTGACCCTGCGTTGCTGCGTCATGAATTCTGCCTTTCATTGTGCCGAACCGTCTCGGCCTATTTCTGCCTGGTGCCAAGGTGCGATGGAGGCGCCGCCTATGGTCAGGACATTATTCATGCGTCATCGCCATTGCGCCAGCCGCAATCTCGAAAAAGGTGATGAATTCAGCCTTTTTTCCGCCTTGTGCTGCAGGTACCATACAGCAGTGAATCGCCATGACGGAGAATCAAATGAGCCTATGCAACAGCAAACGCACCATGAGTATGCTTTTGTTCTTGTTTTTAACCTCCGCTATGCTCTTCCAGATGCCACAGGCGTCAGCGGATGCCGGGTTTCGCAAATGGATCTCTGATTTCTATCCGGTCGCTGCCAAGGCAGGCATACGCAAATCGACCTATAGGAAGGCCTTTGCGGGCGTTCGTGAACCGGACCCGGAAGTGCTCGAAAAGGCACGATTTCAACCGGAATTCAAAGAGGATACCTGGAGTTATGTTGATACCAGGGTGCATTCTTCGACCGTTGCCACCGGCCAGCAGATGGGCGAGCGCTATGATGCGGTCCTGTCCAGCATCGAACGGCGTTTCAAGGTTTCACGCTCCGTAATCCTTGCCATTTGGTCTGTCGAATCCAGCTACGGCAATGTTTTCAATTATCCCGACCGGCTTCACTACGTTCCCCGGGCATTGGCAACACTTGCCTATGCGGATCGCAAACGCGCCAAATATGCCCGCAGCCAATTGATCGCCGCTCTCAAGATCCTGCAATCGGGCAATGTGACGAAGAAGGAACTGACGGGCTCATGGGCTGGCGCCATGGGCCATACCCAGTTCATTCCCACAAGCTATCGCGCCTTTGCCGTGGACCAGGATGGCGATGGTCGTCGCGACATATGGAAATCCATTCCCGACGCCCTGGCCACCGCGGCAAACCTGCTGCACAGAAACGGCTGGCGAAACGGGGAGACATGGGGCTATGAAGTCAGCGTGCCACGCAAGGCCGCGCGTTATACGGGCAAGTCAAAGACCATTGGCCAATGGTCGAAACTTGGTTTGAAAAGGCCCAACGGCAGACCTTTTGGAAACAATCGCGCCAAGGCAGTTTTGAAAATGCCCGCCGGCAAAAATGGCCCGGCGTTTTTGATGCTCAAGAATTTCTACGTGCTCAAGACCTATAACAATTCCGACAGCTACGCGCTTGCTGTCGGGCTGCTGGCCGATCGGATTGGTGGCTACAGCGGGCTGAAACAGTCCTGGAAAAAACCCAACGGCGTATTGTCGATGGACCAGCGCCGTGAAATTCAGATCCATCTCAAGTCACTGGGGTATTACAAGGGTGAGATTGATGGCAATATTGGCTCGGGTTCACAACAGGCCATCAGAACCTACCAGCAGCGCGCCGGCTTGACGCCGGATGGTGTTCCATCGCAAAGCCTGTTAAAAAAACTGAAGCGATGACGGGAGACCATTTTGGTCGGTTTGTTCAAATTTCTGTTGCAGTTCCGGCTGGTCAAAGCCTCTCCGGCCAAAGGCATGCTGGGCATCGGCGTCCTTGTCATCAGTGTTTTTGCCATGTCCGCAGCTCTTCCTGTTGTATCGGCTGACGCGCAATTCAGATTCAACCGCAAATCCGTCGTCGAGTTTTTTTTCGGGCCACGCGAGGTGCGGCGCGAAAAGACAAACCGGCAGCCAAGCCAGCCCGTTAAAAGAAGAAAAAGTGCGTCGAAGAGCGCCTCTCCTTCAGTGGCAATAGCCGCAGCAATTCCAGAAAAAAGCGAAAACGCCCGCAAGGTTCTTGTGATTGGTGATTTCATGGCCAGTTCGCTGGCTGATGGCCTGCAAACGGCCTTCCGGGATGCACCGGGCATGGTCATCTTGAAAAAGGCCAATGGTTCATCCGGTCTGGTGCGCGATGATTTCTACAATTGGCCAGAAGTGCTTCCGGCCATGCTGGACGATATCCAGCCCGCTGTCACAATCATCATGATCGGGTCCAATGACCGCCAGCAATTGCGGCAAGGCAAAAACCGCATTCCGGTCGGCTCCGAGCTATGGAACAGCCAATATAAACAGCGTGTCGAACTGCTGGCCAAAGCTGTCCGCTCCAGAAATATTCCGCTGATTTGGGTCGGTGCGCCGCCCTATAAGTCGGCCACCATGTCCGCCGATATCCTGGCCATAAACGGCATGTTCAAGACAGTGGTCGATGACAATGAGGGCGAATATGTCGATATCTGGGATGGTTTCGTCGATGCAAATGGCAAATTTGTCTATACCGGCTCCGATATCAAAGGTCAGCAGGTTCGCCTGCGAACCAAAGACGGAATTCGCATGACCAGAGCGGGAACCCGCAAATTGGCGTTCTATCTGGAAAAGCCGATCAGGCGGCTGCTCGGCAATGCAGCAAACGACGCCATCGCGGCGCTTGGCGAAGACAATCAGCCTGACCTTACGGTGCAGCAACCCGGCAAGATTGCCATGATCACCCGCACCAATCCGATTGGAATGACAGACCCAGGGCTTGACGGCTTTTCCGAACTGCTTGGCGAAACACCAACCCTGCCAGCATCTCTGACGCCCACACCTCTCGATGATCTGATTCTTGATGGCAAGACGTCAGCACCGCCGCAGGGCCGTGCCGACAATTTCAGTTGGCCCAACTGAGATCAATAAACATCGATCTTTGGTATTACCTCGGCAGCGTGGTCGTTCCCATCAACGCCTTGTCGATCGCATGCGCAGCCTGACGTCCCTCACGGATGGCCCAGACGACCAGCGATTGGCCACGGCGTACATCCCCGGCTGCCCACATTCCGTCCAGTGACGTTTGGTAATCATCATCATTGGCCTCGACAAAGGTTGAGCCACGCGCATCAACGCCGATCACCAGACGCTCACCGAGGTCCTTGAGAACGCCATTTTCCATCGGGCCGCGAAACCCGATTGCGATAAAGGCCAGATCCGCCTTGATGATGAATTCACTGTCGGCAATGGGCCGTCTTTTTTCATCAACCTGACAGCACTTCACACCTGTCAGCACGCCGTTTTCTCCGACAAATGCCAATGTGCCGACCTGAAATTCCCGCACCGCACCCTCGGCCTGTGAGGAAGACGTGCGCATTTTTGTTGCCCAATAGGGCCAGACGGCGAGTTTGTCCTCGCGCACCGGCGGCTGCGGCCGAATATCCAGTTGCGTCACCTTCACGGCACCCTGCCGGAAGGCCGTGCCGACACAGTCCGAAGCGGTATCACCACCGCCGACAACCACCACATGTTTTGCATTGGCGCGAATGGGTTCCGATGGCCAACCCACCGAATTGATGTCCTTGCGTTCGACCCGTTTGTTCTGCTGCACAAGGTAGGGCATGGCATCATGGACACCCAGGAGATCAACTCCGGGAATGCCGGCATCACGCGGTTTTTCCGAGCCGCCGCAATAGAGCACGGCGTCATGATCAGAACTCAGGCTGTCGATAGTGACATCGACACCGACATGCACATTATAGTGAAAAGTGACCCCCTCACCCTCCATCTGAACAATCCGACGGTCAATATGGTGTTTTTCCATCTTGAAGTCGGGAATGCCGTAACGCAGAAGGCCACCGGCATTGCTTTCACGCTCATAGACATGAACTTCGTGCCCGGCCCTGCCCAATTGCTGTGCGGCAGCCATGCCGGCTGGTCCAGAGCCAATGATCGCAACCTTTTTGCCCGTCTGCTGCTCTGCAGGTTGCGGCACCACATAGCCCATATCATGGGCCTTGTCGGCAAGCGCCTGTTCCACCGTCTTGATGGCGACGGGAACATCCTCGAGATTGAGCGTGCAGGCCTCTTCGCAAGGGGCTGGACAAATGCGTCCGGTGAATTCGGGAAAATTATTGGTCGAATGCAGGTTGCTGATCGCCTCTTCCCAATTGTCATTGAAGAGCAGATCGTTCCAGTCGGGAATCTGATTGTGAATCGGACAGCCCGTTGGACCATGACAAAAAGGAACGCCGCAATCCATGCAACGGGTAGCCTGTTTGACAACCTCCTGATCGGACATCGCAATGGAAAATTCCCTGAAATGGCGAATGCGATCCGACGCAGGCTGGTATTTCGCAACCTGACGATCAATTTCCAGAAAACCCGTAACCTTGCCCATATGCGTTCCTTACTCTTGTTCCACCCAGCGGGCGCCCACCTTTGCGACCTGCCTTATTCGGCAGCAACGCCCATGCGCATGCGCTCCATTTCCTCAAGTGCACGGCGATATTCCACCGGCATCACCTTGCGGAATTTCGGGCGGTATTCGGCCCAATTGTCCAGAATGTCCCTGCCTCTGTCCGAACCGGTATAATGGACATGGTTGGCGATCAGTTGTTTGAGCCGTTCCTCATCATGCCGTGTCATGTCACCGGATACATCCACCCGTCCCTTGTGGTCCAGGTCGCCGCCGTGATGATGGAATTCTTCCAAAATGTCATCTTCCTCGGGAACCGGCTCAAGTTCCACCATGGCCATATTGCACCGTTCGGCAAAATCACCGGCTTCATCCAGCACATAGGCGACACCGCCAGACATGCCGGCCGCGAAATTGCGTCCCGTCTGCCCGATGACGACGACAATACCGCCGGTCATATATTCGCAACCGTGATCGCCGACACCTTCAACAACGGCAATGGCGCCGGAATTGCGCACGGCAAACCGTTCCCCGGCGACACCGCGGAAATAACATTCCCCTTCAATCGCACCATAAAGAACCGTATTGCCGACAATGATGGAATCTTCGGCAATGATCTGGCTGTCTTCCGGAGGCCGGATGACAATACGTCCGCCACACAGGCCCTTGCCGACATAATCGTTGCCGTCTCCAATCAGGTCGAAGGAGACGCCACTTGCCAAAAATGCACCGAAAGACTGCCCTGCCGTTCCCCGCAAGGTGACCGAAATCGTGTCATCGGCAAGTCCCTTGAGACCATAACGGCGCGCAATCTCGCCCGACAGCATGGCGCCGGTTGAGCGATCGACATTGCGAATGGCCGTCTGGATGACAACCGGTGTTCCACTTTCCAGCGCCACAGCGGCATTCTCGATCAGTTTGCGGTCGAGAACATCGTCAATCGGATGCTGTTGACGCTGTGTCCAGTAGATGGCTTCCCTGGGGGCGTCCGGCTTGTAGAAAACCTTGCTGAAATCAAGCCCTTTGGCTTTCCAGTGACTGATCATCTCATCCTTCTTGAGCAGATCCGATTGGCCGATTATGTCATTGAGCTTGCGATAGCCCATGGCGGCGAGCATTTCGCGCACTTCCTCGGCCACGAAGAAGAAATAATTGATGACGTGTTCGGGCGTTCCCTTGAAGCGTTTGCGCAGCACCGGATCCTGCGTGGCTATGCCGACCGGGCAGGTGTTGAGATGACACTTGCGCATCATCAGGCACCCGGCAGCAATCAGCGGCGCCGTGGCAAAACCGAACTCATCAGCGCCAAGCAAGGCACCGACAATCACATCGCGCCCCGTGCGCAATCCACCGTCAACCTGCAGCGCCACGCGCGAGCGCAGGCCGTTCAAGACGAGGGTCTGATGCGTTTCAGCCAGCCCCATTTCCCACGGCGAGCCGGCATGCTTCAGAGACGTCAGCGGTGACGCACCGGTGCCGCCGTCATAGCCGGAAATGGTGATGTGATCTGCCCGGGCCTTGGCCACGCCCGCAGCAACGGTGCCGACGCCGACTTCCGACACCAGCTTGACCGAAATATCGGCCCGCGTATTGACGTTCTTCAAATCGAAAATCAGCTGCGCCAGATCCTCGATGGAATAGATATCATGATGCGGCGGCGGCGATATCAGGCCGACACCCGGCGTCGAATGGCGGGTTTTGGCAATGGTCGCATCGACCTTGTGACCAGGCAATTGGCCGCCTTCGCCGGGTTTTGCACCCTGCGCCACCTTGATCTGGATCATGTCGGAATTGACCAGATAGTCCGCCGTTACGCCAAAACGTCCTGATGCCACCTGCTTGATCGCGGAGCGTTCCGGGTTCATCGAACCATCGGCCAGCGGCATGTAGCGATCCGGCTCTTCGCCACCTTCCCCGGTATTGGACTTGCCGCCAATCCGGTTCATGGCAATAGCCAGGGTGGTATGGGCTTCCCGGCTGATCGATCCAAATGACATGGCGCCGGTGGAAAACCGCCGAACAATGTCAACCGCAGGCTCGACCTCGTCAAGCGCAACGGCCGGACGGCCGGCGCTCTGGGCATCACTGATCTGGAACAGGCCACGAATGGTGTTCATGCCCTCGGTATGGGCATTCACCATATGGGCAAATTCACGATATTTATCCGGCTGATTGCCGCGCACGGCATGCTGCAGCAATGCAACCGAATCCGGCGACCAGACATGGTTCTCACCGCGCATGCGGTAAAGATACTCGCCGCCCACATCCAGCGATGTGGCCAGCACAGGATCATGCCCGAATGCCTGTGCATGTCGGCGATGCGATTCGATGGCGATTTCATCAATCCCGACACCCTCGATCAGGGTGGTCGTGCCGGCAAAATATTTGTCTACAAATGCGCTGGTAAGGCCCACCGCGTCAAATATCTGAGCGCCGCAATAGGACTGATAGGTCGAGATGCCCATTTTGGACATGACTTTCAGCAGGCCCTTGTCGATTGCCTTGATGTAGCGATGCACGGTCTCATAAGCATCAACGGCGGCTGGGAAAGCGCCCTTTTCGTGCATGTCTGCAAGCGTATCAAAGGCCAGATAGGGATTGATGGCCTCGGCGCCGTAGCCCGCCAGTGCCGCGAAATGATGCACCTCTCTTGGCTCGCCCGATTCAACCACCAGACCGACCGATGTGCGCAAACCCTTGCGAATGAGGTGATGATGCACAGCCGCCGTTGCCAGCAGCGGTGGTATGGCGATCCTGTCGGCAGAGACCAGCCGGTCAGACAGGATGATGATGTTGTAACCGCTCTTGACCGCACCTTCGGCGCGGGCGCACAGCCGCTCGATCGCTTCGGCAAGATAGCTCGCATCGCGATTGTGACGATAGGTAATATCCAGCGTCTTGGTTTGAAACTGGTTGTCGGAAATATCACCGATGGCGCGGATTTTTTCCAGATCCTGATTGGTCAGGATCGGTTGGCGAACCTCAAGCCGGCGGCGATCCGCAAGGCCTTCCAGATCAAACAGGTTTGGCCGTGGCCCGATGAACGAGACAAGGCTCATCACCGATTCTTCACGAATCGGATCAATCGGCGGATTGGTAACCTGCGCGAAATTCTGTTTGAAATAGGTGTAAAGCAGCTTTGCCTTGTCCGACATGGCCGAAATGGGCGTATCGGTTCCCATCGAACCAAGCGCTTCCTGGCCCGTGGTGGCCATCGGCGACATCAACAGCTTCAGATCTTCCTGGCTGTAGCCGAAGGCCTGCTGCTGGTCGAGCAGTGCGGCATGATGCGACTGGCGCACCGGGCGTGCCGATACCGGCATGTCCTCCAGCACGATCTGCGTGCGATCAAGCCACTTCTGATAGGGGTTGGTATTGGCAAGCTCCCGCTTGATCTCGGCATCGGAAACGATCCGACCCTTTTCCATGTCGATCAGCAACATCTTGCCCGGCTGCAAACGCCATTTGCGCACGATGGATTTTTCATCAACCGGCAGAACACCGGCCTCCGAGGCCATGATGACACGATCATCGTCTGTAACAATATAGCGGGCAGGACGCAGACCATTGCGGTCAAGCGTTGCGCCCACCTGGCGGCCATCGGTAAAGGCCACAGCGGCCGGTCCGTCCCACGGCTCCATCAGCGCTGCGTGATACTCGTAGAAGGCCTTGCGGTCGTCATGCATCAATTTGTTGCCGGCCCAAGCTTCGGGGATCAACATCATCACCGCATGGGTGAGCGAATATCCACCCTGCACCAGGAACTCCAGCGCATTGTCGAAACAGGCGGTATCCGATTGCCCCTCATAGGAAATCGGCCATAACTTGCTGATGTCTTTGCCGAACAGCGGTGAAGAGACGGAAGCCTGACGGGCGGCCATCCAGTTGACATTGCCGCGCAACGTGTTGATTTCGCCATTGTGGGCAACCATCCGGTAGGGATGCGCCAACTTCCAGGACGGGAAAGTATTGGTCGAGAAACGCTGATGGACCAGCGCCAGAGCCGATGAAAACCGCTCGTCCTTCAGGTCCTTGAAATAGGCTCCCACCTGAAAAGCCAGGAACATGCCCTTGTAAACAATCGTCCTGCTGGAAAGAGAAACAATATAGAAGCCGTTGTCGCGCCCATCGGTTTCATCAAAAATCCGGTTGGAAATCACCTTGCGCAGGATAAACAGCCGACGCTCGAATTCCTCTTCGGTTTCGCAATCGGCGTGTCGACCGATGAAGACCTGCCGGTGAAAGGGCTCCGTTGCAGCAATGGCTGGAGCCTGCGATAGCGAAGAATTGTCAACCGGCACGTCGCGGTATCCAATTATCTGCTGGCCTTCGCTGGCGACCACTTCGGCGATGATTTCCTCGATGTGGACACGCAGTTCGGGTTCCTGCGGCATGAACAGATAACCAACGGCATAGTGACCGACTTCAGGCAAGGCGATGTCCTGCAGCGCCATTTCTTCGCGCAACAACTGATCTGGAATCTGCACCAGCATGCCAGCGCCGTCTCCCATAAGGGGATCAGCACCGACGGCACCGCGATGGGTCAGGTTCTCAAGCATGAGCAACCCGTCCTCGATGATCTGATGGGATTTCACGCCGCGCATATGCGCCACAAAGCCGACGCCGCAGGCATCGTGCTCATTGCGCGGATCATAAAGGCCCTGTTTTTCCGGGAAAGCCGAAACGCCGCTGCGTTTGGCTGTCAGCACATGTGTCGACTGGTCCACAATTGCTGCCTGTGATGGCGATTTATCCGTCATCTTTTCCCTCCTGTCATGGCCGTTATCATGGCCGTGAAACCATCCGGTTTCCCGGGGCGACCTGATTGTCCGTGCCGGTTATCTAACGTCCGGTACAGTTTTGTCATGCGTAAAATTCGAGCAATGAGCCGAATACAGCATTTTGCGTCCCGATCTCAACCGGTTTCGCAATGGAATGTTTTGCGAAAATCCGATAGCAGATCCTGATCTCGCATCTGCCCTCTGGCTTTTGCGTCAACCTGAATGCGCGTCTTCGTTTTCTTGCGCATTCACATTATAGCCGCGAATGCGGCCTTGTGGATACCGGATTTGCAGGCAAGCCTCAGCATCCAATTAGGACAGTATAGCTGTCCTAATTCTCTATGCCAGAAAGCGACGCCCGGAGCAAGATAGAGAAGGCAAATTTGTGTCTTTCCGAGCCCCCATAGGGCTGTTTTGCAACTGATTTTCGGCAAATGAACCTGGTCGTTTCTCATACACGGGCTCTTTGCCTGCCGTGATTTCCGTGGCATCACATTGTTCAGATCATTTGAAACGCGGAAGTGTCCCATGTATTTTTCTTCAGACAATTGGGCAGGTGCCCATCCAGACATAACCGATGCCTTGGCGCGCCATGCCGCCGGCTTTGCCGCCGCCTATGGCGCAAGTGACCTCGATAAAAAGGTCGAGGCGAAATTCAATGCGCTGTTCGAACGTGATGTCGCCGTTTTCTTTGTGGGAACAGGCACAGCCGCCAATTCACTGGCTTTGTCGACATTCAACAGACCGGGCGGCGTTTCCTTCTGCCACCGTGAAGCGCACATGTTTGAAGATGAGTGCGGCGCTCCGGAGTTTTTTTCCCACGGTGCGCGTCTTGCCCCGGTCGACGGGATTGATGGCAAAATCGACCCTCAGTTGCTTGAAGAGGAAATACGACGCTTTCCTCCAAACGCCATTCATGCCGGCCAGCCGATGGCGGTCAGCCTAACGCAGGCAACCGAAGTCGGCACGGTCTACCGGGCAGCCGAAGTGGATGACATTGCCGCAATCTGCCGCAAACATGATTTGCCGCTGCATATGGATGGCGCCCGCTTTGCCAACGCCCTGGTCGCCCTTGAACTCAGTCCCGCAGAGATGACCTGGCGGCGCGGCGTTGATATTTTGTCCTTCGGCGCGACGAAAAACGGCTGCTGGTGCGCCGAGGCGATCGTTGTCTTCGATCCTGACAAGGCCAGGGACCTGCCCTTTCTGCGCAAACGCTCGGCGCAACTCTTTTCCAAGACCCGTTTCATTTCTGCCCAGTTTGAAGCCTATTTTGAAAACGATCTGTGGCTGCATCTGGCATCACAGGCCAACGCGATGTCTGGCCTCTTGCAGGATGCAATCCGGCAATCTTCCAATGCGCGGCTGGCCTGGAAAAGCGATGCCAATGAAGTCTTTGCCGTGATGACCCGCGAAAAATATGCGGCCCTGTTGCAACAGGGCGCGCAATTTTACGAATGGAAGAAACCGCATTCGCTCGGGGATATCCTCGAAGACAATGAAATAATCGTCCGAATGGTGACAGGATTTGCCACCACGCAGGACCACGTCAGCGCCTTTGCGGATATATTGGGCTGACGGATGGCTTCCACCAAAGATCGGTGATCCTCTACGGAGCGTCTCACGATCACGCCCGTTGACGCCATTGTCACGAAATACACACTCAAGATAACAGGCTATTGATTTCCACTTTATCGGCATTTTCTTCACACTGGTTCCATCGCCCCCATACGGGGGAGGACAAAAGCTGAGGAGATCAACATGTCCAAGAAAACAATCATAGGCGCATCCGCCATTGCCGGTGCCGTTGCCATGGCTTTGTCCGGCGCGACACTGGTGACATCCACAAGCACGGCTTCGGCCAAGGAAAAATGCTTCGGTGTTGCCATGGCCGGCGAGAATGACTGCGCAGCCGGACCCGGCACGACCTGCGCCGGTACGTCAAAAGTCGACTATCAGGGCAACGCCTGGTCCCTGGTTGACGATGGCACCTGCACCACGATGAAACTGCCAGATGGCCGCACCGGATCTCTGGAAGCTCTGGACCGTGATCTGCCGGCCTAATGACCTTTGACATGCGCATGCTTGACGACAGGTCCCAAGACGGGAATTGCCGCATGCGCATGTCACAAGACCGAGGTCACAAAACCGATGTCAGAAGCCCGTGCCACAAGGCCAATGCCTCATGAAAGGGAAATCAATATGACGCCTGCCACCTCCAGGGCGAACGCGCGTCTCGAAACCCGTTTCAATGACAGCACTGTTCCCGCGCGTGCGGGCGCGGGTCTGAAAGCGGAGCATGTGGATGCAATTCTGCAGGACGACTACCGCATCGGTTTTCTGGAAGTTCACGCGGAAAACTATATGGGCGACGGCGGCGCACCGCATCGCGCTTTGAGCGCCATCCGGCAGAATTTCCCGCTCTGCGTTCACGGTGTCGGACTTTCGATCGGCAGTGAGAAGGCGCTCGACAAAGCACATCTGGATCGGTTGAAAAAAGTTGTGGAACGCTATGAACCGGGTCTCGTATCCGAACATCTTGCCTGGTCCACCCATGACAACAGCTACTACAATGACCTCTTGCCGGTCCCCTATGATCAGCCAACCCTCGACAGGGTCTGCGACCATATCGATCAGGTGCAGGAAGTCCTCGGCCGCAAGATTCTGCTGGAAAATCCATCGACCTATTTGCAGTTCGACCACTCGACCATGAGCGAAACCGATTTCATCGCTCAGATTGCCCGCCGAACCGGCTGTGGCCTGCTGCTGGATATCAACAATGTGTTTGTCTCCGCCACCAATCAGCATTATCGGCCTTTGACCTATCTGTCCGAATTTCCGCTTGAGAAAGTGGAGGAGATCCATCTTGCCGGTCATGCCACCGATACCGATGACGACGGTCGGCCGCTGTTGATCGACGCCCATGACCGCCCGGTCGACGACGCGGTCTGGAAGCTCTATGACATCGTGATCGGTCAGATGGGCCCGGTGCCGACGCTGATCGAATGGGACAATGATGTACCCGACTGGCCGGTGCTGCGCCGCGAGGCTCTGCGCGCCGACGAGATCATTGAACGTCGGGCTGGAAACTACATGCTGGGGAGCCGCCATGCGGCGATCTGCTGAATTTTCCGCCCCCGGAAAAATCGCGCCATTGGGAGATTTTACCAATGCCCTTGTCAACCCGGATTTGCCAACACCCAAGGGCGTGATCGGTCCGGGCGGCGCGAAAGCCGACAAGCGCTTCAATGTTTACCGCAACAATGTCACCGTCGGACTGGTCAATGCGCTGGTCGACATTTTCCCGGCGGTCCACCGTCTGGTCGGCGACGCATTTTTTCGACAAATGGCCCGGGTCTATGTTCAGGCGGAAAGACCCCGCTCCCCTTTGCTGTTTGAATATGGCGGCACGTTCCCGCAATTTCTGGAGGCCTTTGCGCCGGTCAAACATCTTTCCTATCTTGCCGATGTGGCCCGCCTTGAACGTCAGTGGCTGGATGCCTTTCATGCTGCGGACAGCCCTGTTCTGGAGGCCCAGGATCTGGGTGCCGTGAACCCGGAAGATCTGCCGCAAGCCCGCTTCACCCGCCATCCCGCCGCCCATGTCTTGCGATCATCCTTTGCAGTCGTCTCCATATTCTCAGCCAATCGATCAGGTCAAAGCCTTGCCGACATCGATCCGGATGCAGCAGAGGATGGTCTTGTCTCACGGCCTCACCATGACGTCGAGGTCAGGCAATTGCCGCCGGGCGCTGCGGTTTTCCTGACGATGCTGATGGATGGAGAGACCTTGGGGCAGGCCGCCTCTCAAGCCGCAGACGAGGCGGAAGGTTTTGATCTTGCGACAGCCATTTCCGGCATGCTCGAAGCCGGCATTTTTGCCGGAATTTCAATCAATACGAATAGTAAGAGAGAGACCATCCATGACCAGAGTGATTGAGTTCTTCCGGCAATTGCATGACACGATATTTCGCCTGGTTGAAAGACTGACTGACGGATGGTTCTTTGGGCTGTTTGCGCGCTTTGTCTTTGCCGCCACACTCTATGTCTACTTTCTGAATTCTGCCAAAACCAAGGTTGGAGAGGGCATTCTCGGATTTTTCCAGGTGTCTGATGGCGCCTATATACAGATCGCCGGCAAGGCCTTTGAAGCGGCCGGATATGATTCCAGTGCCTTGCCATTGTCGGCCCATATCATGGTCATCGCCGGCACCTATGCAGAATTCATCTTGCCGCTGCTGGTCATTCTCGGGCTGTTTGCCCGCATCGGCGCCGTCGGCATGATCGTTTTTATCTTCGTGCAGTCCTATGTCGATGTCACCGCCCATGGCGTTGCATTGGGATCGCTTTTCAGCGGTCAGCCGGGCGATATCATGGCACAGCGTCTCCTGTGGCTCGTACCGCTTGTCTACATTGCCCTGAGGGGCGCTGGAAAGATCGCCCTGGATTTCCCCCTGTCACGCTGGTGGCAGCGGAAAATGACCGGATGGTAAAACGCGTTATTAATTCTGGATGACCGCAAAAAAACGGCGCCACCGGGGCGCCGTTTTCAATTTAGGGATCGGCTGATCAGTTGACCGTTTCAGCTTCGATCTGTTTTGTCCCACCTTCCGGGCCGGCTGCAGAAATCGCAATTCGCCGCGGCTTCATGGCTTCGGGAATTTCCCGCACAAGATCCACGTGCAGCAACCCGTTTTCCAGTGACGCACCTTTGATTTCCACATATTCGGCAAGCTGGAAACGACGCTCGAATGCGCGCTTCGCGATTCCGCGGTACAGGAATTCGCCGTTTGCCTGATCGGCATTCTCGGCCTTCTCGCCCTTGACCGTCAGCACATGTTCGCGTGCTTCGATCGACAGTTCGCTTTCGCTGAATCCAGCCACTGCCATGGTGATCCGGTAAGAATTCTCGCCAGTGCTTTCAATGTTGTAGGGTGGGTATGTCTGAACCTGTTCTGGCTGTGCCAGACTGTCCAGCATTGTAAACATGCGGTCGAAACCGACTGTTGAACGATAGAGTGGTGAAAAATCGACGTGACGCATAGTTTGTCCTCCAATGAGCGACGGTTGTTGATCTGGCATCGTCAACCCCCGGCATGCGGCGGGTCATTCAGCCAGCAGGCCCTTGTTGGCACCTGCAGACCATAGGTGGGAACTGCATTTCCAAGTTTCAAGATTTACCGGCCAGCACATGCGCTTGCGCCTGCTGCCGGTTGATTATCAGGATTGCAGAGCCTCTGCCGGCTCTGTAAACAGACAGGCAGGAGCGCCTGAATGACCAGCAGCATCATATTCGATACACCGGACAATCCGGCACCGCAGAACGCCATTACCGGGTATTTCGATACCCACGACGGAACAAAGCTGCGCTATGCCATATTCCGATCAAAGGCCACGCTTGCCAAAGGCACCATTGTTCTGCTGCAAGGGCGCAATGAAACAATTGAAAAATACTATGAAACCATAGGCGACCTGACCGAGGCAGGCCTTTGGGTGGCCACCTTCGACTGGCGTGGCCAGGGCGGATCCCAGAGACTGTTGCTGGATTCAAATGCCGGTTATGTGGAGCACTTTGCCGACTATGAGCGTGATCTGGAATTTTTTCTCGAAAATATTGTTCTGCCGGACGCCCGCCTGCCATTCTATGTCATCGGTCATTCCACCGGCGGACTGATTGCCCTGTCGGCCGCCCCGCGGCTGGCCAATCGGGTAGAGCGAATGGCCGTATTCTCACCCTTCATCGGCCTGAGCCATGCCCAATTCAGCCAGCGCACACTGCGCATTATGACACGGCTTGCCAGCCAGTTGGGGTTTGGCAAATATCCCGCACCCGGTCGCCAAAACAGCAGTGCAGATTTCACCGGCAATGTCCTGACCTCGGATGCAGCACGGTTCAAACGCAACCGGGCGATCTATGAGACCTGCCCCCAGTTTACACTTGGCGGGCCGACACTACGCTGGATATCGGAATCACTGCGCACAATGAAACGGGTCAATGATCCTGCGCACCTGGCATCGATTCGCATTCCCACCCTGATAATGGGCGCTGGTGCCGATACGATTGTGCCCATTACAGCCATTGAACAGATGGCGACGCGATTTCGCGCCTGCGATCTGATCACCGTTGACTATGCACGCCATGAAATGTTTCAGGAGGCCGATCTGTACCGCGACCAGGTGATGGCTGCGCTCACGGCCTTCATTCCCGGCGAGGCCTGAATATCTTTCATGAAATTCAACCGTTGAGCAAAGCCATGGCCTCTTGATGAACCGCTTTGCTTCCGGCTGCAATAATATTGCCGCCCTTCTCGGGCCGCCCGCCATCCCAGGTCGTCACGATGGCCCCGGCCGATTCCAGCACCATGATCAGTCCGCCGATATCATAGGGCTGAAGATCATTTTCGATGACCAGATCGATATGCCCGGCTGCGATCAGTGAATAGGCGTAGCAATCGCAACCATAGCGGAACAGATTGACCTTTTGCTCGACGGCGCCATAACGCGCGGCCTGATCACCGGTAAAAAGATGCGGCGATGTCGTCAGCAATGTGGCCTGCGCCAATGATGTGCATGGGCGCGATTTGACCTGTAATTTGCCCTCGGGGCCGCGATAATAGGTGCCGCTGCGATCGGCCACATAGCGCTCTCCGGTAAACGGCTGATCCATCAGGCCAAGCACCGCCCGGCCCTTGTGATACAGTCCGATCAATGTGCCCCAGACCGGCAGGCCTGAAATGAATGCACGCGTGCCGTCAATCGGATCGATGACCCAGACATAATCCCGATCCAGCCCCACATTGCCATGTTCCTCACCCATGATTCCATGATCTTCGAAATGCGCGTGAATCAGCGCACGAATGGCGGTTTCCGCTGATCGATCCGCTTCGGTTACCGGATCAAAACCGCTGTGCAACTTATTGCTGATGGCCGCGCCCGTGCGAAACCGCGGCAGCGTTTCCTTTGCTGCGGCGTCAGCCAGCAGATGGAGAAATTCAAGATCAGGCTGCATGGTTGCTCTCTGTGGAAAACGCACGCGATCGAATGTCGGTGCAGGAGGGTGAACGTCTATTTTTGCTGCACGTGCGAAAAGATTAACAAAAATCCTTGACTTTTGTGCAGCGCAACATTAATTTGAAAGTGCAGCCAACGGCTGTACCTGCCCTTCTTGGGCATTTCCTCCCTAGACTCGACCGCTCCTCAATGGTGCGGTCTTTTTTTTGGCAGAACGCCATCTGCGTCAACCAATAAAGTCTATTCGGCGGCCAAAGCAATCTCGGAATAATTATTGGCAAAAGACTCCGTCAGTAAAGTCATGAACCGGGTCAGGTCCTCCTGCAACGCTTCAAAACCACTCTCTTTCTCGAAAGTCTGTTCATTTACATAAAGCCCGCGATTGATTTCGATCTGCAGCGCATGAAGACCACGGCCTGGCCTGCCATAATGTTCTGTGATGAATCCGCCAGCATAGGGCTTGTTGCGTGAAACCGTGTAGCCCATGTCCTGCAATAGCGCGAGGGCCAATTGAGACAAGGGCTCAGCCGCACTTGTTCCATAACGGTCACCCAGAACAAAATCCGGGCGGTTGCGATTGTTGGCCTGGGCATTGGCCGGCATCGAATGGCAATCGATCAGCACGCCATAGCCAAACCGGGCATGGGTCTTCACCAGCAATGTGCGCAACCGCTCGTGATAGGGCCGGTAATAACGTTCAATGCGATCAAGCCCCTCCTGAACCGGCAGGCGATGACGGTAAATTTCCATATTCTCCGCCACCAGCCTTGGAATTGTACCAAGCCCCCCGGCGACCCGAATCGAGTTTGAATTGGTGAAATTGGGCACCTTTCCCAGGAACATGCGCGGATCAAGTTCATAGGGCTCGCGATTGACATCAATGAAGGCTCTGGGAAAATGCGCGCATTGCAGCGGCGCGCCGATAGTGGGTGCGGCGGCAAACAGCTCATCGACGAAATAGTCTTCCGAGCGCCGGATCGCATGCCGGTCAAGGCGCGAGGCTGCCAAAAAGGCTTCGGGATAGGTTCGGCCGCTATGGGGCGAATTGAAGACAAACGGAACGCTCTGTTCCAACGGCAGGCGAACTTCAATGGATGAATGATCGCAATTCATGTCTTCGATCAAATGCTTGTTCCAACTGTTGGCAGTTTGCATGCTGTTGCGGTTCCACAGACAAACCGGCACGCCTCCAAATCACGCTTGCCCCGACCCATTTTGCCAGTTGAATGCGGCCAAGTCCAGACGCAACCGATGATGGCTGGAATAGCATTGCGGAGCGATTGCAAAACCCCCAAAATTCTGGCAAGTATTCATTCGATATTTACCTGACAGGGTTTGAATGGCAGCAACTGCATGCAATGCAGCAAGCGGCCGACTCTGCAGGAGCACGCGCTGGCACAGGTGACATTTGCTCTATGCGATTCGTGTGCTGTGTAATAAGCTGAAATTTGACGTTGAATGCGTCCAAGGGGCATGAGAGGCAGTATGAGAATACTACTTGCGGAAGATGATAATGATATGCGCCGCTTTCTGGTCAAGGCACTGGAAAAAGCCGGATATTCCGTTCAATCCTATGATAATGGAGCCAGCGCCTATGAGCGACTGCGTGAAGAGCCGTTTTCGCTTCTGCTGACCGATATTGTCATGCCGGAAATGGATGGCATCGAGCTGGCACGACGGGCAACCGAGCTCGATCCGGACCTGAAAGTCATGTTCATCACCGGGTTTGCCGCTGTGGCGCTGAACCCGGAATCGAACACCCCGAAGAATGCAACAGTCCTGTCCAAGCCATTCCACCTGCGTGATCTTGTCAACGAAGTGGAAAAGATCCTTCAGGCTGCATGATTTTTTTCCGATCGAACGCCACTTTGGGCTAAAATGGGCTTGACGTCCCATAGGCTTCGTGGTGTATGCGGTCGTTCAGATGGGCGGTTAGCTCAGCGGGAGAGCACTACGTTGACATCGTAGGGGTCACTGGTTCAATCCCAGTACCGCCCACCATCTTTTCAAGAGAACATTTTTTCGTCTGCCGGACCTCAGATGCCGATATTAGGCATTTGATCCGCTTTAAATCTGCCATTGGGCAAAAAAATACCGCTGGCTTCATTTCAGAAGAATAGCATTTCTTCATTCCCACCGCCCAAACGACGAAAATAACCCCAACGGACACAGGTCCATACAGGGTTATCGGCATGATTGATCAAAACCGCAAACTTGCGACATTTCCGGCCTTCTTCAAGGTTGCCGGCAAAAAGATTGCTATATTCGGCAATGGCGAGGAAGCTTTTGCCAAAACACGTTTGCTGGCCAATACATCCGGTGCGATCACCGTCTTTGCCGATGCACCGGAGCCTGCCTTTGCAAAATTCCTTGAGCAAAAGCATGTCACCACGATCAAGGCAGCCTATCGTGCCGATCAGCTGGATGGCGCGTCCCTTGCCTTTGCGGCAACCGGCAATGCAACGCTCGACGCCAAAATCGTCACCGATGCCCGGGCCCTGCGCATTCCGGCCAATGCCGTGGATCAGCCCGACTATTGCGACTTCCTGACACCCGCTCTGGTCAATCGCGCACCGCTTGCCATTGCCATCGGCACGGAAGGCGCCGGACCGGTTCTGGCACAGATGATTCGCGCCCGGATCGATCAGATGCTTGCACCATCGCTCGGGCCACTCGCCCAGCTTGCCGAACATTTTCGGGATTCCGTCGACCGGCATGTGCCGCGCGGCGCCACGCGCAGGCAATTCTGGCGGCATTTTTTCTCCGGCCCGGTTCGCGATGAGGTGGAAAACCGCAATTACCGCGCGGCACAGCGCTCCGTGACCGATTTGATCCACAATACCAACAAGGTGCGTGGACATGTCTGGCTTGTGGGTGCCGGCCCCGGTGCCGTCGACCTTCTGACGTTACGCGCCCAGCGCGTCATGATGGAAGCCGATGTCATTGTTCACGACGCACTTGTTCCCGAAGCCATCGTCGATATGGGCCGGCGCGACGCCGAACGCCTGTCCGTCGGCAAGCGCAAGGGCTGCCATTCAAAATCCCAGGACGAGATCAATGATCTTCTGATTTCACTGGCACGTCAGGGAAAGAGAATTGTCCGGCTGAAATCCGGTGATCCGCTGATCTATGGTCGCGCCGCCGAAGAAATGGCCGCCCTGCGCCAGGCAGACATCACCTATGAAATCGTGCCGGGCATCACATCGGCCTTTGCCGCCGCTGCCGATTTCGAGTTGCCTCTGACCCTGCGCGGTGTTGCTTCGTCACTGGTCTTCACCACCGGTCATGATCTCAACAGCAAGATTCTTCCCGATTGGGCAAAACTCGCCGTCTCGGGCGCCACCATCTGCGTCTACATGGGCCGTTCCGTCGCCGCCTCCGTTGCAGAACGGCTGATCCGGGCAGGCCTTGCCAGCGATACCACGGTTGCCATTGTTGAAAACGCCAGCCGGACGGAGCGCACGCTCATTCACTGCACATTGGAAGAATTGCCCGCGATCGAAGACCAGACCCAGCTGAATGGCCCGGTCATGGTGATCATTGGTGATGCCGTCGCCGGCGCCAATTTCGAACACTCCACGCCTTTGTCCGCGCTGGTTCGCCAATCCGAAGCAGCCTGACAGAACAAAAGGATGAATGCCATGATGAAAGTACTTACCGCCAACCGTCTGTCTGATGGCATTGCCGTTTGGCTTGGCGCCAATGGTCAATGGCTGGAAAACATCGATAATGCCCTGATTGCCCGCCATGAGGCTGCCGCTGATGCATTGGATGAAGCCGGGAAGTCCGCTTTCAATGCCAATGTCGTTGTCGATATCGCCTTGATTGATGTGGACGAACAGGATGGCGAAATTTATCCGATCCGCCTGCGGGAACGCATCCGCGCCACCGGCCCGACCATCCGTCTGGATCTGGGCAAACAGGCCGACCTCAAACAAGCCAGCGCAGCCTGACCCTCAGGTCTTCGCACCAGGAGTAACCCATGTACCGTTATGATGAGTTCGACCATGATTTTGTCAATCAGCGTGTTGGACAATATCGCGACCAGGTTGAGCGCCGCCTTTCCGGCGAACTGGAAGAGGATGCGTTCAAGCCATTGCGGCTGATGAATGGCGTCTATCTGCAATTGCATGCCTATATGCTGCGCGTGGCCATTCCCTATGGCACGCTGAACAGCACGCAGATGCGTCGTCTCGCGCGCATTGCCCGCGACTACGACAAGGGTTACGGTCACTTCACCACCCGTCAGAATATCCAGTACAATTGGCCAGCGCTCTCCGACACGCCGGCCATTCTGGAAGAATTGGCGGAAGTGGAAATGCATGCCATTCAGACATCCGGAAATTGCATACGCAATGTCTCGGCAGACCATTTTGCCGGTGCCGCCGCTGACGAAGTGGCCGACCCGCGCCCCTATGCTGAAATCCTGCGCCAATGGTCGTCAAACCACCCGGAATATTCCTTCCTGCCGCGCAAGTTCAAGATTGCCGTCACCGGTGCGGAGCGTGACCGCGCCGCCATCCAGGTGCATGATATCGGGCTGCATCTGAAGCGCAATGAGGCCGGTGAACTTGGCTTTGCCGTCTATGTTGGCGGCGGACAGGGCCGCACACCGATCATCGCCAAAAAGATCCGCGACTTCCTGCCGGAAGCCGATCTTCTGTCCTACACAACGGCGATCATGCGCGTTTACAATCTGAACGGACGCCGCGACAACAAATACAAGGCGCGGATCAAGATCCTTGTGCATGAAACCGGTGAGGCCGATTTCACCGCACAGGTGGAAGCCGAATGGAAAAAGCTGCGGGAAACCAGCCTGAAGCTGCCCGATACGGATCTGGCCTCCATAGCCAGCTATTTTGCCCCACCGGAACTGCAGGATCGCGCAGAGGGCTGGGCACGCATCGCAACCGGCAAGAAATCCGATGCCGGCTTCGCCGCCTGGGTCCATCAGAACGTCACACCGCATCGACATCCCGATTACGGTGTCGTGACCATTTCGCTCAAACCCATCGGCGGGATCCCCGGCGATGCCAGCGATGCCCAGATGGAAGTCGTCGCCGATCTTGCCGAGAGATATGGACACGATGAAATCCGCGTCTCGCATGAACAGAATCTTGTTCTGCCCCATGTGGCGCTGGCCGATCTGGAGATTGTCTATCGCGCTTTGCTGGATGCGAACCTGGCAACGGCCAATGCCGGCTTGATCACCGACATCATCGCCTGCCCGGGCCTTGACTATTGTGCATTGGCCAATGCCCGCTCGATCCCGGTTGCCCAGGAAATTTCGGAGCGTTTCGGCTCGCTGCAGCGACAGCAGGAAATCGGCGAACTGAAAATCAAGATTTCCGGCTGCATCAATGCCTGCGGCCATCACCATGTCGGCCATATCGGCATTCTGGGTGTCGAGAAAAAGGGTGCCGAGCTCTACCAGATCACATTGGGTGGTTCGGGCGATGAACAGACATCCATCGGTCAGATCATCGGTCGCGGTTTCGAGCCCGACAAGGTCACCGATGCCATTGAGACGATTGTCGATACCTATATGGGGCTGCGGCTCAACGCCGATGAAACCTTCATCATGGCCTATCGGCGCACCGGGCCTGCTCCCTACAAGCTGGCACTATACGGCGAAGCCTCCAAAGCGGCATGATTGAAAGAGACAGTCCCATGAGCGACACGAAACTGTGGAAAGCCGATGGCTTCATCGCCGACGACCCCTGGTCCTTGCTTGACGAGGAGACAATGCCGGATGCATTGGCTGCACCGATCACATCGGAATCAAACGCCAAATTGCTGGTGCCACTGGCGCATTATCTGGCGCTTTCCGATAGCCAAAGACAGGCTGGCAACATTGGCATTGTGCTGGCGCCTGCTGATGATGTCGCACGGCTGCAACCCTATCTTGAGCATATCGCGCTGATCGCGGTGACGTTTCCGGCCTTCAGCGATGGTCGCGCCTATTCCCAGGCGTCCCTGTTGCGCTCGCGCTACGGCTATGAGGCCGAGATACGCGCCATCGGCGATGTGTTGATCGATCAGATCCCCCTGATGCTGCGCTGTGGGATCAATACATTTACCGTGTCCAATGCCACGGCAATCCGCCGCCTTTCTGAAGGCCGACTGCCCGCCATCAGCGCCCATTACCAGCCATCGGCGCAATCTGCAGCGCCGGGAAAATCCTACAGCTGGCGTCATCGTTCAGGTTCGCCAGCCTGAACCCCATTGGCCCATCAAAACAAGCGCGCCATAGGCGGCAGAGGACATGAGATGAGTGAAGTGATTGATACGGACATCCTGATTGTCGGAGCCGGACCCGTCGGGCTTTTTGCAGTCTTTGAACTTGGTCTGCTGGATATGCGCGCCCATGTGATCGACATTCTTGATCGGCCGGGCGGCCAATGCGCCGAGCTTTATCCGGAAAAGCCGATTTACGACATTCCCGGCCTGCCGGAAGTCACCGGCCAGGAACTGACGGACAATCTTCTCAAACAGATTGCACCCTTCAAGCCGCAATTCCACTACAGCCAGATGGTAACGGCGCTTGCCAAACGCGACGATGGTTCCTTCGACGTCGAAACGGACGCGGGTACGCGGTTCAAGGCAAAGGTGGTGATCGTTGCCGCCGGTGGTGGATCGTTTCAGCCCAAGCGGCCTCCCGTGCCTCAGATCCAGGATTATGAGGGTAAATCCGTCTTCTATTCCGTCCGCCAGATCGAAGCCTTCCGCAATGAAGATGTGGTGATTGTCGGCGGCGGCGACAGTGCGCTGGACTGGACCCTGGCGCTGCAGCCTGCAGCCCGGTCGGTCACCCTGGTTCATCGCCGCGCCGAATTTCGCGCTGCCGATGCAACCGTCAACCGCATGTGGGAACTGGAAAAGGCTGGCAAGGTCCGGTTCAAACTGGGTCAGGTGACAGAGCTCAACGGTGCTGACGGCAGACTTGAATCCCTTGTGCTGAAATCCAAAGAGAGTGAAGAAACGCTGGCGGCCACGCGTTTGCTGCCCTTTTTCGGACTGACGATGAAACTCGGACCGGTTGCCGAGTGGGGCCTCAACCTCAATGAAAACCTCATCCCGGTCGATACGGAAAAATTCGAAACTTCGGTGCCCGGCATATTCTCCATCGGGGACATCAACACCTACCCGGGAAAACTCAAACTCATTCTGTCCGGCTTCCATGAGGCAGCCCTGATGGCCCATGCCGCCAAGAAAATCGTCTCGCCCGGCGAGCGGGTCGTCTTTCAATACACCACCTCATCCACCAGCCTGCAGAAGAAGTTGAAGGCGGCCTAAGCGAGATCCGAAAAGTGTGAAGCAGTTTTCGGACAAATCGAGCGGCAGGAAGACAGCGAGATCCGAAAAGTGTGTAACGGTTTTCGGATAAATCGAGCGATATGTAAAAGCGAGTTCAGATGCAGATTCATGTGACAGATCAGAAGGGCAACCGCCATTCACTCGAGGCCCTGGAAGGTTTCCGGCTGATGGAAATCATTCGTGACTGGGGCCTCGACGTCAAGGCCGAATGCGGTGGCGCTTGCGCCTGTGCAACCTGCCATGTCTATGTCGAGCCCGACTGGATCGGCAAATTGTATGAGGCCCAGGACGAAGAAATCGACATGCTCGACAATGCATTCGCCGTCGAGGACAATTCCCGCCTGTCGTGCCAGCTTCTGATGAGCGAAGAGCTGGACGGGATTGAACTCACGCTTGCGCCCGGCACGCAGAAGGACGACGCAGCAGCAGCCTGAAGCACAGGCCGCACAGCCACCAGCAACGTTACGGCATCGCTCTATGAAATATCCGGTCATTGTTGCCGCGCCGCGCCGTATGAAAGCGGTTTTCTTTGTGATAATTCAGCGACGGGACCATCGAACAGGCAACTGATTCGATCCAATATTCATGCGCAGAGGAAACCGGACTCGTGAAAAAATACATACTGACAATAAGTTGCCCCGACAGGCCCGGCATTGTGGCGGAAGTTGCGACCAAACTCTTCGCCAATGGCGGCAATATTATTGAAGCCCAGCAGTTTGATGATTCCCAGACCGGCCATTTTTTCATGCGGATCGAATTCACACTGACGCAGCCGCCGCAAAAATTTGAAACCGACTTTGCGGCCACGGCAGCATCCTTCGATATGAAATGGACCATAAGAGCGGCTGACAGCAGGCGAAAAATCCTGATCCTGGTGTCGAAATTCGACCATTGCATGGGCGATCTTCTCTACCGGATGCGCATTGGCGAATTGAACATGGAGACCGTCGCCATTGTCTCCAACCATTCGCAGGAAATGCTGAACCTGACCACGGATGCCAACATCCCCTATTATCACTTCCCCATTACCCGCGACACCAAGGCTGAGCAGGAAGCGCAGATCAAGCAGGTCATCGAAGACACCGGAGCAGAACTGGTGGTGCTTGCCCGTTACATGCAGATATTGTCCGATGATTTTTCCGCCTATCTGTCCGGCCGCTGCATCAATATCCACCACAGTTTCCTGCCTGGTTTCAAGGGCGCCAAACCCTATCATCAGGCCCATGCGCGTGGCGTGAAAATGATCGGCGCCACCGCGCATTACGTGACCGGTGATCTGGATGAAGGTCCGATCATTTCGCAGGACGTGGAACATGTCAGCCATTCGGACACGCCGGACGATCTGGTGCGCAAGGGCCGCGACATTGAAAGACGGGTTCTAGCCCGCGCCATCGGATACCATCTGGAAGATCGTGTGCTGCTGAACGGCAACAAGACAGTGGTGTTCCGCAACTAGAGCAATATTCGTTCAAGATCCGGGAGATCACGACATGCATATGGCATTTATCGGTTTTGGCGAGGCGGCACGGGCCTTTCAGGAAAGCCTTCATATCCTGGATCCATCGCTGCGGTTTTCGGCCTATGACATTCTTCTGGACAATCCGGATAATGCACCGGCCATGTTGGAAGCCATGAAGGATCGTGGGGTTGCGGTTGCTCTTGCGGGTAGCAATCTGGAGGCTGCCGATATTGTTTTCAGCGCCGTCACGGCAGATCAATGCGGCCCTGCGGCCACGGCCGCCGCCTCATGGCTGCGGGCAGGTCAGATCTTCATCGACATCAATTCCGTATCGCCGGGTCAAAAGCGCGCCAATGCCGAAGGCCTGGCCGGGCGGTCCGTGGATTACGTCGACATGGCCGTCATGGCCCCTGTCCATCCACGCGGTCACAAAACGCCGCTGTTGTTGGCCGGAGATGTGACGGACCGCCTTGTCGCGACGCTGGATCAACTCGGTTTTGATTTTGAGACAATTTCCGACAGTGCCGGAGACGCGACGGCCATCAAGATGGTGCGGTCCATGTTTGTCAAAGGGCTGGAGGCCATAACCGTCGAAACCCTGTCAGCTGCATCCAAATCCGGCTGTTTTGACTATACTTGGCAGTCGCTTCAAAAGTCCTTTCCAGGCCTTGCCTGGCCGGATTTTGCGCACTACCAGTTTGAGCGCACCACACAGCACGGCAAAAGACGCGCGGCAGAAATGCGCGAATGCGCCCGCACCTTCGCTGACCTTGGATTGAGCGGCGCCCTGGGTGATGCGATTGCCGACGTGCAGCAGCGCATGGGCGACACAAAGGAAATTCCGCCGGAAATCAGGCGGCTCTCGAAGCAATCTCTGCAATCAAAATCAAAATGACACGGATTGGCCCGCACCGGTCTCCTCGGCCCGCTTTGTCACGTGATAGGCGGTCGCAAGATCCTGAGCCGCGATGCCCAGCGAGCGATAGAGCGTAATTTCCGCCGCATCGGACCGGCCTTCCAGACTCCCGCCCAGAACCGCACCAATTTCACCCTTGATTTCCGCTTCCACCATCTGCCCGGCGCGGATCATCTCGACGATCTCGCCCGCCTGCGCCAGCGTGGACGGCAGGTAATCGACCCAGATCGAGGCCCGTTTGACCATGGCGTCATCAATCTCCCGCATCGAAGGGATGGAGGAGCCGACCACATTCACATGGGTGCCGGGCGCAATCCAGTCACCCTGCAGGATCGGCGTGGGCGATGCCGTCACGGTACAGACAATATCGGCATCGCGAACCGCGGCCTGAACATCATCGCCGGAATAAAAGTCCACTGCAGGATATTTGATCCTCGCATGGTCGCAAAAAGCCTTGGCCTTCGCTGCAGAACGTCCCGCCACATGCACCTGGCGAATGTCCCGAACAGCGCAGATCGCATCCAGATGATGTTCACCCTGTTCGCCATAACCGATGATGGCAAGCCTTTGTGCATCTTCGCGCGCCAGGGCGCGGGTGGCGACAGCACTGGCGGCAGCGGTGCGAATGGCCGTCAACAGGCTGGCATCCATCATTGATACGGCGCCGCCCGTCTCCTCTTCAAACAAGACCAATGCGCCGCGATGGGAGGATAATCCCCGCGCCGGATTGCCGGGAAAAAGGCTGACCAGCTTCACACCGAAACAGGCCGGATTGCCGATAGCGCCCGGCATGATGCCCATTTTATTGTCGCCGCCCACCGGCATGACATTGCGCAGCGGCAAGGTCGCGCCGCCATTGGAAACATCCACCATGGCGCGCGCCACCACATCGATCGCTTCTCTCATAGGAAGCAGCGTCGCGACGTCCTGACTGCTCAGCACAATCACAGAACGCGTTCCTCACCCGTGCCCCAATCGGGGCCACTGACCTTCAGGCCCATGACCTGTTCCAGCAGCGCTGTATAATCTGCCGGACGCGCCACATAGGGGAAATGGCCGCCGTCCAGAAACCGGTAGGCCACGGATGGAGAAAGACGGGCCCGCACCGCCGCACGCATCTCCGGCGGTATCAATGGATCATCATCGGCCTGAATGGTCACGATATCTGTTGCAGGCAAAGACATGGCAGGCAGTTCCGGACCGGTCTTGAGCGCCGAGAGACGGGCCCGTAACTCGCTTTCCAGAATGCGGCCACCGGCCTCCTGCAGCAAGAGTTCGACCAGTTCCACCTGATCGGGATGCGCCTCGGCCCAGGCGCCCAGACCGGCGCCAAACCCGGCGCGCAGATCTTCAATCGGTGCATTCTGCAGATCCAGCGCATAGGGCATGCGCTGATCAAGACCCACCACCGAATGCAATGTATTGGCGGCAATCAGGCGGGTGGTGCGGTCAGGGCTGGTGGCCGCAAAATATTGTGCCAGATAGCCGCCCAGGGAGGATCCAAGAACACTGGCCGTTTCAATGCCCAGCTTGTCCATCATCAGGGCAATATCCTCGGCCCATTCGGCAACGCCGCCGCTTGAGGGATAACTGACAGCCACGATGCGCAATCGGTCCGCCAGTGCCACGATCTGATTCCAGAAAACATCGCCGCGCCCCAATGTGCCGGGGATCAGGATCAGCACAGGCCCCTGGCCCACATCGCGCAGGCCCCAATCACGGCCATTCAGGACCATGCGGGTTTCGGGATAGGCCGTGGCAAAACGGTCGCGGGATTCGATCAATGAGTTGGTCATGCAAAGGGGTCCTCAATGGCTGGCCAGTAATTGCGGGCGCGGCGTGTATAGGGAATATTGGCGAAATCAGGTGTGATCGCACCCGGTGTCGCCACAGCGATCACCCGTGAGGCAATCGGATTGAACCCTGCCTGATAATGGTTCGAGGATTTGACGCAGACCAGAGCGCGTTGGGACAGGTCAATGCCCAATTGCTCGAAAGCTTCCGGGTGGAATGTCTGGGTACGCACATCATTGATCACGATATCAACGCCCTGAGTCTCGATCCAGACCGTTTCACCCAGCGGCGCCGGCAATGTGCCAAAGCGCTGGGTCAGGCCCGAGGCACATTTGCGCACCGTAACCACCAGGTCAAGCGGGTCGCCCGACATGGCGCCACATTTGCCACCCAGACGCAGCGGCAGCGTTGCCCCCTCACCGGCCTCGCGGCAGATGCGCACCGCGATCGGGTCCCAGAAAATGCCACTGGCAACCGAAGTCAGACCGCGCGCCAGGATCGCACGCAGCAGGAATGTCGCGTCCGATGGCGCACCGCCACCGGCATTGTCCGACACATCCGCCATGACAATTGGCCCTCCTGTCTCGGCTTCGGCCATATCCAGCGCCTGCTCGATGCCGGGGAGCGGCTTGTTCAATTCAAAGCGCAAGGCGTAAAGGCTTTCGCCCAATTCCTGCGCCAGGGCCTCGGCCTGTTCGCCGTTCCCGTCACAGATCGCCAGTGCCCGTGTACCGGTGCGCGGATGGTCGCCCCAGGGGAAGCCATGGGCAATGGACAGCGACAGAATGCCATTCTTGCCTTCACGTGCCGCCATGGCATCCACAAAGGTTCGCATCACGCCGGAAGGCGTCGGCATGGCAAGGATCATCCGGCAATCATAGTCACGCATCACGGGTTTGATGCTGCCTTCAGCCGTTGCGGCGGCGAGGCGAAACAGATCGTCAGCGCGTTCCGGCACATCCACATGCGGATATTCCTTGAAAGCAACCAGCAAGGAGGCATTGTCCAGCATGGCATCGGTCAAATGGCAATGCGGGTCAAGCAACCCGCCGATGACGGCATCGGGCGCAAGGCGGCGGCAATGGGCCATCAGGTCGCCTTCGCAATCCTCATAGCCATCGGCCATCATGGCGCCATGCAGGGCCAAGAGGATGATGTCCACGGGTCCTGCAGCCTTGAGGTCGCTGAGAATTTCGTCGCGAAAGCCCTCATAGACTGCTCGAACAGTCGGACCGGCAGGTTGCGCATGGGCAGACAGGGATTCCACTACCGTCCAGTCCCGCGCCACGGCCTGCTTGCGCCAGATATGCAGCGGCGCGGTCCAATAGTGCACCACATCGCTGGTGGCATTGCCGTGGTGGATGGAGCCTTCTTCAAAACTCAACATGCCGGTCGGCAAGGGGGAAAAGGAATTGGTTTCGGTGCTCAGACCGGCGATGAAGATTTTCATGAATGGACTTCCTGTCCTGTCGTTTCATTGGTGTTATTGTCGGTCAGGCGCATCATCAGCCCGGCCAGCATGTGGATCACGATCAGCACAAAGGCGATGGGGACGGCGGCGGTAAACCAGATCATCGGCACACCGATCATTTCTGCCTGCCGTTCAAGGCTGCGGCCCAGAAAACCGCGCGCCAGATTCATGTTGGGACCAAACAGCGAATACCAGATAACCGGTGCGGCAAACAAAGCCACGCCAACGCCCCGGATCAGTGCCAGTCCCGTGCCCATTCGCCCTGCCACATCCCGCATGCCGGGAAACAGTGTCGGGTCCGCCTGCGCGTGATAAGCGCAGGAGGCACCCAGCATACCCGCCCAGACCATGGCGCGACGCGCCAATTCCTCAGTCCAGACAGGCGGCGCATCAAGAATATAGCGGGCGATGACCTGCCATGAGGCCGAGAATGCCATGACCAGCACCGCCGCGACCGCGCCCCAGAGCGCAATCCGGTTCAGCCCGTGGGATACCCGGCTCAGAAAAATGGCCAACGCCCGCATAATCCTATTTCCCCTTGGCAGCTTCCCATTCGGCAATCTGCTCTGCACTCAGCAGGCCACTTTCATAGGCCGGCGCCGATGCAGCACGGAAAGCGTCACGGGCAGCCTGGTCCAGCCTTTCGACGGTGACACCGGCAGCTTCAAGTTTGCCAAGAACGGCATCCTGGGTTTCCAGCCATTTGCGGTTCGCCTTGTTGGCCGCATCAGCCGCCGCATCGACCGTGGCGCGATCGGCATCGCTCAAGCCCTGATACCAGTCTTCGGACACGATGGTGATGCGCAGCGATGGTGCAATCGCCGCATCGGTGTAGAACTTGATGAAATCGGTGTGTCCGAACAGCAAGGGAACGAAGGCCGGGTTCAGATAGCCGTGGGCAACGCCTGTCTGCAGGGCATTGGGAACTTCAGCCCAACTGACGATGGTGCCGGCAGCACCCCATGCCTTGTAAAGTTCGATCTGGCTTTCATCCAGCGCGCGCATGCGCAGGCCGGCCATGTCGGCAACCGATTTTACCGGTTTCTGCGTATTGAAAATGCCGGTCGCCTGGCCCACGGTATTGAGCGAGAGCACCCGAACCCCTGCCTTGGTCGTGGCCTCATTGATGCGTTCCAGCATCTTTCCTTCGTAAAGCGTATGATCCACTTCGGCCTGGTCGGCAAAGAAATAGGGCAGACGCAGACCGTAAATCAGGGGGTCTAGAGAGCCGACAATGTTCAGCGGTGAAAGCGAGACTTCCAGCAGGCCCTGGCTGACCTGATCGAAAAGTTCATCATCGCCGCCCAGTGCGCCGCGCTGGAATTCTTCCGCAGGCATTCCATGCTCATTGAGATAGGTGCTGAATGTATTGGCCCATACATAGCTGCCCGAGCCTTCCATGTCCGGCGGACTGTCGAGTGCGATTTTTACCTGCGCAGACGCACCCCCCGCAAAGGCAAGTGCGACGGCCAGAGCCGTGCCCTGGATAAATTTGGAAACGTTCATTGTAGTGCTCCTTCCAGTTTTTGGTTTTGGTTTCGTTTTGGTTATCTCATCGTCAACATTCAATTCCCGCCGGCAAGTCCGAAGGCGCGCGGCAGCGTCAGACTGATTGCCGGAAACCAGATGATCAGCGCCAGCACCACCACCTGCACCAGAACAAAGGGCAGCACCGCGCGCGCCAGTTTCCAGTAGTTTACGCCCGTCACGGTCGAGACGACCAGCAGGCAGCCACCCATCGGCGGTGACACCAGCCCGATGCACAGATTGAAGCACAGAATAATGCCCAGATGCACCGGATCGACCCCCTGGGCCAGCGCCACCGGGGCCAGCAGCGGCACCAGAAGGGCCAGCGCCACCGGAATGTCCAGCACCATGCCGGCCAGCAGGAATATGACATTCAATGTCAGCATGTAGCCCACGGGCCCAAGCCCCAGGGCCGTGACCGCGTTTGAAATCGCTTCGGGAATACGCTCCAGCGCGCCCAGATGCCCGAGCGCCGAAACCGCGCAGATGATGATGAAAATCGATCCCGACAGCATCGCCGTGCGGCGCAGGCCGTCCAGCACCGACGGCCAGGTCAGCCCCTCATAGAACCAGCCCGCAGCCAATGCCGTGAACACGGCAGCCGCCGCCGCCTCTGTGGGCGTCATCCAGCCAAAGACGATACCGCCCAGAATGATCACCGGCAGCGCCAGCGCAGGCAGCGAGCGCACAAGGGTTGGCAAGAAAGGCGGCATGTCCTGCCGCTCGACCCGCGGATGATCTTCACGCATGGCAAAATAGCCATTCAGGATGATCAGCGCTGCCGCCAGCACAAGGCCGGGCACGATCCCTGCCAGAAACAGCGCCGTGACCGATGTTCCCATCAGTGCGCCATAGAAGATCAATATGATCGACGGCGGCACGATCGGTCCGATGATCGATGATGCAGCAGTGATCGCGCTGGCATAGGTCAGGCTGTAACCGCGCTTGCGCATCTCGGGAACCAGAGTATTCGAAAGGGCTGCCGCATCGGCCACTGCAGAGCCGGAAATACCGGCGAAAAATACGCTGGTCAGAATATTCACATGGCCCAATCCGCCGCGCAGCCGCCCGACCAGCGCCATGGACAGATTGATCAGCGCGCCTGTGACGCCGCCGCGATTCATCAGCTCCCCGGCGAGAATGAACAGCGGCATGGCCATCAGGGCAAATACATCGATACGCGAAAAAATCTGCTGCGGCAGGATCGCCAGATAACGGCTGTTATCCGTAACGATGAAAGCCAGCACCGCACCGCCGCCAATCACATAGGCAATCGCCAGGCCTGAAGCCAACAGGATTGCAGCAATTACCGGAGGAAGAAGCCCGATCATGCGGCCAGCCTTTCGCGACGCCGGGACAGGCCAAGCGCACCCACCCCTTCAGCCTGGATATCATCTGGAATGGGGCGGCCCAATACCAGGGCGGCAGCCGTGCGGGCCAGCGCCGGAGCAGACTGGATACCGTAGCCACCCTGTCCTGCCAGCCAGAAAAAACCCGGCACATCAGGGTCAAACCCGGCCACCGGACATTTGTCGGCGACAAAACTGCGCAGGCCCGCCCATTTATGCTCGATGCGTCGCACCGAAAGGTCAAAGGCCGTTTCAATGCGATCCACGCAGATCGCCACATCCATTTCGTCAGGCTGGGCGTCACAGGGTGGCGATGGGGTTTCATCTGCTGGTGAAATCAGCAATTTTCCGGCGTCTGGTTTCAGATAAAACTGCTCGTCGGCATCCACCACCATCGGCCAATGGCCAGTCGCAACCTGATCCGGCGCAGATACCAGCAGCGCCGTGCGCCGCATCGGCACCAGACCGACAGGCACCACATTGGCCATTGTGGCAACCTCATCGGCCCAGGCACCGGCCGCATTGATCACGATGGGCGCATAAAACTGCCCCTGCGCCGTATCCACCTGCCAGCCTTTGCCGTCATGGGACAGCGCCTTCACCACGGCGTCGGTCTGCAATGCGCCGCCACCGGCACGAAATGTCTTGAGATAATGCTGATGCAATGCCGCCACATCAATATCTGCCGCTGACCCGTCAAGCAGCGCACCGGCGACATAATCGGCCCGCAACAGAGGCACCAGATCCCGCGCCTCTTTGGCGCCCACCGGTACAATTGCGTCTCCCAGTTCCGCTTGCAGGGCCGCCAGCGACCCGGTCTGATCGGCGCGTGCCACGAACAGTGCACCGCGCGATTGCAAAAGAGGATGGTCGACATAGGGGCTTTTGGGATTATTGAAAAAAGCGCCCGAGGCTCTGCTCAGGGCGCGGATCAACGGTGGTCCGTAGGCACATGTATAAAGAGCGGCTGACCGTCCTGTGGTGTGATAGCCGGGCTGCGATTCCGCCTCCAGCAACAGCACTCGGGCATCTGAAACGAGCTCGGCGGCAATCGACGCACCGGCAATGCCCGCGCCGATGACAATCATGTCGAATGTTCCAGCCTGCTCTGCCATGCGCTCTCCCCAAAGCCCTTCCGGTATCTGTCTGGAGAAAACGTAACACCGATTTTCCAATAGAAAAAGAAATTTTTTCCAATAGGAAAATTCCCCAATTACACTTAGACTGCCATCCATGAGCGAAGAAGAAACCCAAGACAGCCAGCGGGTGGCGTTTGGTCGCCGCTTGCGTCAGTTGCGACGTCAAAACAACTGGACTCTGGCAGACGTCGCCGATCGCGCCGGACTGGCCATCTCGACCATCTCCAAAGCCGAGCGCGGCATCATTGCGCTGACCTATGACCGTATGGCCCTTCTGGCCGACGGACTGGGCGTGGATATGGCTGCCCTGTTTGCCGAGCAGGGTGAGAACTTTACCCCTGGCAGTTTCGCCGTCGCGCGCAAGGGAGAATTTCACCGGCAGGAAACCAGCAATTACGTCTATGAAATGCTGTTTCCGGAACTGTGGAACAAATCCATGAGCCCGATGATGGGCACGCTCAAGGCCCATAACGTCATGGATTTCGAAGATTTCGTGCGCCATCCCGGGCAGGAATTTCTGGTGGTCATGGAAGGCGCCGTCACCGTGCATGTGGAGGGGCGCGAACCGGTCACCCTGCAACAGGGCGACAGCATCTATTTCGACAGCGCCCTCGGTCACCTTTACGCATCCGATGGCGACAATGATGCCCGCATCCTGGTGGTCTGTTCCGCCACCTGAGCGGCTCCGGCAACCAGATTGTCCAAAAAACGCCTGCCGCAAAATGGGTTCGGGACGCTGCCTGCGTTAAAGGCAGACCGGCGCACATCCTGCCTGCAACATGATACTGGCGACGTGTTTATCCATTTGCATTCGTGTACAGCACACCACAAATCTGTTCTCCAGATTTAGAGCGAATTGTCTTTAAGTGTTCGCTGGAGCAAGAATATTGGATAACAGGAAGCAAAGTTGGCGCATCATATGGTAAGCGGGGCATAGGCAATGGCGCTTCAGGCACACACGAAGAACGACATTGTCCTGGCGCAGGGCCGCGTCACCACCACCATAGCCGTTCTGGGCGGCTCGGTCGGATTGGGTGCTTTCTTCATTTTTTCAGCCTACTTCATCCAGGGTCGGCTACAGGTGCCGTTTTGGGATGGCGTAAACATACTTCATTTCCTTTATGGCAATCCGGTGACGGGTGATGTTCCGAATTTGTTTCACGGCGACGCTTTTCAGGTCAAGGACAATGAACACAGACCTGTCTTCCCGATGTTCCTGTGGCAATTTGATCAGGTGATGTTCAAGTCAACGGGTCTCTTCCCTGTATTGGTTTCCCATCTTTTTGCTGCCGCAACAACCCTGATCATTCTGTCCGGTCTTATTCGCCGGGTCACCTGGCCCCTTGGCTTGTTGACTGCAGGTGCCGGCCTGGCTTTGGTCTTTGCACCCATGAATTACGAAAACCTGTTGTGGGAAAAACAGGTGCATGTCTATATGTCGCTGTTTTTCTCCATCTTGTCTTTGTGGCTGGCAGCCAGCAAGGTCGGTGGATCGGACCTGCGTGCAGATGCGGCATGGATCCTGATAATCGGCATTTTCTCGTTTGTCGCCAGCTTCAGCTTTGGATATGGCATGGTGGTCTGGCCGGTCCTGATTGTCCATGCCCTGCTTTGTAAATGGCGCTGGCCCCTTACTGGCACCATTGTCCTGATTTTTCTCCTGACCACAGCGCTTTATGCTTCAACATGGATAACCCACCCTGCCCATGACAACCCTGCGGAAACGCTTTTTCATCCGTTGGGTCTTTTGAAATATATGGCAACATTTCTTTTCGCCCCGCTGACCAGGGTCATGCATTTGCCATTAGGATGGTTCGGCAACCAGACACAAATTGCAGGCGGGTTATGCCTCCTGGCCGTTTTCGTTTTTGGCGCTTTCAGGAACTATCTGATCCCGAAAGCTGAATATGGACGAGGCCGGTTTTCTGTCATGGTTGGCGCGTTTTGCATTGGCATCGCGTTCATCACGGCTCTGGGCCGCCTTACGATAAACGCAGGAGTTGATTCTCGATATCTCATTGTTCCAATTATGTTTCTTATAACATTGCCGGGCACAATATGGTTCGATCACAAACACAATTCTGTACCAAAAAACGCGTGTCTTGTTTTATATTTCTACCTGTTGATCGGCACCGCCATAAGTTCCCTGTTTACCTATCGCAATGATATTGAACATATCAAAATGCTGACGATCGAGGGCGCACTGGCCGCAGAATTCAAAATATCCGATTCTGTGCACGGCCTGCACCCGAACACGAGCGTCATAGACGAGCAGGTCTGGCCTCACTATCGGCGAGAGCAAAATGTGATCGGCCGAAAAATGCCCTATTCATGGCCTGGAAAGCCATTTGGCACCGTTTTTGGTTTGTACGGTTTTTGCCCCGGCCGGATAGAGACTCTCAGACCGGTCGCGGGGCATCCGGGCACCTATTCAATGGAGGGTTGGTCCAGATTTGGCGACTTTGGGGAAATGCCTGCTGACTGGGTGGTGGCTGTGGATCAGGACGCGATCATACAGGGACTGGCCCGGCCTGCGGCGGCAACGCCTGAACTGGAAAAGCAGCTTTCCGACCTGTATCCGGACAGTGCGCACCCTCGCATTGAAAGATCCGGTTTGGTGGGATATGTCACGGCGACCTCCGACACGATTTTGGATTTCTATGCCGTTCATGATGAAGGGATATGCCGTTTTGCATCCGGCCTTGCGGTCCCGGGGCCAGATTCATGAGAAGCGTCAAACTGTACAGGACACCTCCAATTTCTCGGCAAACTTCAACAATAGAGTTCCTTGCCTGATGAAAAGTACGAAAAATTCTTGACGTGATGACCGCGCTGTCTGCCATCCATCAGGCGCGCTATCAGTGCGGGGCCGGCATGGCCAAAGCGTCAGTGCAATTTATCATAAGCGTTAAACGCTACGGGCTTTGGGAGACAGCAATATCCAATCCATCATGACTGGTCGACTTTCGCTGAAGGCAAGCATTCTCTCGTCGTCACTCCAATCAGTCAACTCGGTAAACCCATTCACTTTTGGACCATGTCGTTCGATAGGCCGAATATCAAAATATTTGCCAGCATTTTTGAACAGGTTGTCACGACAATCATCTTTTACTTTGATAAATCCGTCGTGCAGTTCGACAATGACCGTGGAATTTTTCAGCGTATCGAGCATGGCGTCGTTCAACAGATCGAATTCGCCTCCTTCAATGTCGCATAGCACAACACTCGGGCCTTGGATTTCAACAATTTCAGCCAAAGCTGCAACGTCGGCTTCTCCCCTTACATCAATCCTGCCATCAACGGCGTTAAGACGAGCATTTTCACAGGTTACATCACGTCCTCTTTCGACAATTTCAAAAGCGGTGGCTGATGTGTAGAGTCCCGATTTGACACAACCGACAACGTAATAACCATCAGCAGCGCCAATATCGACAAAATGATCATGGGTTTTACTCAACGCGACGATCTCGGCGAGTATATGGGACTCGTATTGGCCCAACAGTTTGCTTGCACAATCATATCGTCCCCACCACGAGCTGCTAGACAGCTTCATTCCGCGAAAAGGACCATGCGCTATCTCGTTTTCAAACCTTTTCTGAGCATCTATTCGTATTTTTTCTTTTGCTAATTGCAGCCGATCCAGCAAACCAATTTTTTGCAGACTATCGTTCGCTATGGTGGAAGAAACATATCGAGGCCCGTATGCGGTCAGAAGAGCCATCAGCCTTTTGATTTTTCTTCTCATTTTTTTCCTGTCTGAAGCTCATGCACCCTTGGGCATTCCAGCCATAAAGCCGAACCCTTTGCAAAGCTCTTAAAATTTTCGGTGCTTCAGCAGGTTCACGTTTTTACGCTTCAATCATTTGCTGCTGCGGACTTCAAACCACTCCAGGTTTGCCGGAGGATGTTTGATCCAGTCAGACCCACGCACCTTTGTTAAATCCGTCCACCGCGCACTTGCACGCGAATCTTCCCGAAGCTTCCATAGTCACAGCGCGCCTGCACTTTGACTTTTGGCTATCGAGCCGCGCATTCTGTGAACAGAATTCGGGCAGATGAATGTCGGGATTGATAGACTAATCCCGCTTGTTGCTGATTGTATTCCTCAGAACCCCGAGGCCGTCGATTTCCAGTTCGACGACATCTCCGGGCTGCAGGAAACGTCCCAATTCCAACCCACAGCCACCGCCGACGGTGCCGGATCCGATGAATTCGCCCGGGTGGAGATCCTCGTCTGTGGAAATATGCTCTATGATACGGGAAAAATCGTGGTGCATGCTGGAAGAATTGCCGCGCGACCATTCCTTTCCATTCACCCTGGCAACCATGTTGAGACCGGAGCCATCACCGATTTCGTCGCGTGTGACAAGCCAGGGCCCGAGCGCATTGGCGGTACGGAAATCCTTGCCTTTTGCAGGCCCCAATCCACCGGCCATTTCCGCGATCTGGTGATCACGGGCGCTGAAATCATTGAAGATCACAAAGCCGAATATATGGTCAAGCGCATCCGTACGGGCGATATCACCGCCGCCCTTGCCGATGACCGCACCCAGTTCAAGTTCATAATCCAGCCGTGTCTCGCCAAGCGGCCATAGGATTTCATCCTCAGGACCGGAAACGGAGAAGCGATTGCACTTGTAGTAGATGGGTTGATCATACCAGATCTGCGGAAGCTCCACCTCGTCCGGATTGCGTTTTGGCTGTTTCGGATCGAACAGATAGCGGTTTGCTCTGGCCTGCCTGAGGTGTTTTTCAAATGTCAGTGCGTCGCGCATCTGGACGGGCCGCGGCAATGGCGCCAGCAGCCGAACGTCAGACTGTTGAACATGTTCGCAAGCGGGCATCGCCTGTCTGGCCGCTTCCAATCCTTCCGGACCTGCTTCGATAAGCGCCAACATGGAGGAAAATTGCGGATTGTCGTCGCCATCCAGAACTGCAATCTGTGTATCGATCACAATGCCGATTTCCTGGTTCCGACTGTTCAGCCGGTTAAACGTCACAAGTTTCATGATGCATCCCTCAGGTCCGTATAGATATCCGATACCCTGCTGCCGGGAAAATAGGTCTTCTGATAGGCATCACGTTGCTGGATCGCCTGCCACCAACGTTTAAAATTGCCTGCCCCTTTCCATATTTGCGAAAGACCAAGATCCCGCATGCGGTCAATGGTCGGCACCACGCAATAATCGGCAAGACTGAGTTCATCCCCGATCAGCCATTGCGTCTGGGCAAGTGCGGCGTCCATCCTTGCGATGGTGTTTTCAAGCTGTTGCAGCGACGCCTCGGTCTCCTTTTCGGAAAATCCGCTGCGCCCCATGCGCTGGTAGAAATGCTTCCTCAGTGGGCGATCGTCAGCATTGGCCTGCAATGCCTGATCTTCCAGATCCGAATAATGGCGAACAAATGCCTTGTTGAAGCTTGGCACACGAATGGCCGTCGTTGGCACTTCTTCGATGTACCGCAACCAGGCACGCATGCGCGCGCGTTCATAGGGATCGGCAGGCGAGAGTGGTTTTTCGGGGAAAACATCTTCAAGATATTCAATGATGACGGAACTGTCGATGACAGGCCTGCCATCATGCAGAAGTGTCGGCACCACGCCGTTCGGGTTGAGCTTCAGGTAAGAGGGCGAAAGGTGCTCCTTTTTCCTGAAATCCAATGTGGTATTGACGAACTCCAACTGCTTTTCATGAAGACAAAGGCGCACCTTCTGCGAGCAGGTGGAGATCGGATTGTTCAACAGTTCGATCACGCGTGATTTCCTTTCTTCGAATGACAGCCGCATGGGGCGTCGTGGGGACAATCGGCGCCCTTGCGGTAGCGCAGCATCTGACGCATGATTTCAGCCCTGTCCGGCACGATCGCACCCTTCGACAAATCCCTGTAAATATTGGCAACATTGGCGACAACACGCTCGCGGTCCAGCCAGCTGTCAAAGGCATCATAGCCAATCAGGAAAGCCGCTTCTTCCCAGGGCAGACCTGCCGCAAACATTTGTTCTGACTGCTGGTAGATATGCAGCAGATAATGGCGCATTTCCCGCACGGCCTGTTTATCACCAATGGGGCCATGTCCCGGGACAATTGTTTCAACATCCCACGTGAGAATCCTGTCGCAGGCGTCAATCCAGTTTTGAACCGGCCCGGCCCACACGATGGGATGACCACCGGAAAACAGGATGTCACCGGTGTAAACGGTTTTGGCGTCAGGGACATGAACAATGATGTCGCCACGGGTATGGGCCGGGCCCATCTCGTGCAGTTCGATCGTCCGATCTCCAATGGTGATATCCCGCCGCCCATTGAACAATTCTGTCGGGGGCACATGGGCTATGTCGGAGAAGTCAAAATGCTGCCCCATGGTTTCGTGCAGGAATGCCCCGACATCGCCGTGGTTTTTCCAATTCATGACAAGATCGGCAAACACGTCTGCCGGTCGTTCGTTCATTTCTTCCATGCAGGCAGTCGAGCCGATAATGCGCGCTCCGCCGACCATGTGGTTGCCGAATGTATGGTCACCATTGGCATGGGTATTGACGAGCACGTCAATCTGTTCTGCGGCAGGCGATACACGTCTGTATTCCCGCAACATGTCGCTGGTCAGACGGCCGGTAAAAAGCGTATCGATCAACAGGCTTTCATCGCCTGAAATGATCAGCCCGCTGTTGCTCCAGCCCCACGAACCATCGCCCTGTATATAGGCAAACAATCCGTTGCCAAGCTCATGCAAGGTCGATTCAACACGGGTTTGGGACATCTATGGCTCCACAGCGTTTTCAAAGCAGGACGGTTGCAAGTTCAGGGAACATCAGGAGAAGCCCGATCAGGGCCACCATGATGAGCGCGAAGGGAGCTGCGCCCGCAAAAATATCATTCAGCGTGATCCGGTCATCATCGAGGTTGGCCTTGATCACGAAACAGGCGACGCCCAGCGGTGGCGTCAACAGCCCCACCTCCACAGCCACAATCGTCACGATACCAAACCACACCATGTCAATGGAGAACGGTTCCACGACCGGCAGGATGAGCGGCAGAAGAATGAGCAGGATCGAGGAACTGTCGAGGATTGTGCCCAGCAGCACGATTGCGATCAGATAAAGAATGAGGATACCGAACAGGCCCAGATTCCACGCCGACAACAGGTCGGTCATGGCATTGGGCAGGCCGGTCAAGGCCAACAGCCGCGAATACATGTGTGCCGCAATGATGAGAAAGGTGATGGAGGCGGTCACCTGTCCGGTTTCCAGCAAAATGCGTCCGAAAACTTTCAGCCCCAGACCGCCCTTGATCTGAGCAATGATCAGCGCGCCCAGCGCACCGACCCCACCGGCTTCGGTCGGCGTGAAAAAACCGCCATAGATTCCGCCAAGAACCAGAACGATAAGCACCGCAATCGGTGCAGCCCGGGCCACCATGGTTCCGGTCGACATCAGTGGACGACCATCAATATTGCTGGCCACACCGGTAAAACCGGGCGCGAAACGGGCCATGAGCGCGATGGCAAAGCAAAACAGCAATGCCAGCAAGATGCCCGGAACAATGCCCGCCGTAAACAGGTCACCGATCGAGACTTCGGCAATGATGCCATAGAGGATGAGCAGCAAAGACGGCGGAATCAGCATCCCCAGAACCGAAGACCCGGCGACCACGCCAACGGAGAAGCGGGCGGTATAGCCCTGACGGATCAGTTCCGGCACGGCCACTTTTGTAAACACCGACGCTGACGCGATGGAGGTGCCGTTGACGGCTGCGAAAATGGCATTGGCAAAGACAGTCGCAATGCCCAGTCCGCCACGGAAGCGGCGAAACAATTGACCCGCCACATCGAACATGTCGCGCCCTAGACCCGAGACGCCCACAAGGACCCCCATCAGCACGAACAGCGGAATGACACCAAAGGAATAACGCGCCACACTGTCCAAAGCCGCCTGCGAAAGAAGCGCCCCGGCGATCACCACTTTGCCTTTGACCAGATAGACGCCGATGAATGAGACGCTCATCAGCGCAATGGCCACATGCATTCCAAGCTGAATGAACACGAGAATGACCGCAATTGAGGCAATTCCGATTTCCACATTGGTCATGGTGCGCCTCGCGTTGAAAACAGATTGATGGCGAGCGATGCGGTCAGCAGAACATATTGAAGCAATGTCAGCGCACAGCCGATCAGCACGGCGACAACAAAGGGCCATCGCGGCACAGTGAACACGCCGTAAAGGCCAACTGTTTCATGCCCGTCAATGGCGCCATATATTTGCGGCCAGATATAACGCAGCAAGACGGCAAGAATGACCGCGCCAACCAGATGGTGAAAGAGGTCCAACGCCATTTCCATGCGTGGCGAGCGATTGCGCAAAAGCGTCATCAGCATGTCCGAGCGCACATTACGCCCCATGGCGGTGGCGAAGGGCAGTTGCATGAACACGATGGAAACGATCGAGGCACTGACAATTTCGGCCGTGGCAGGCACGGGCATCGACAACAATCCGCGCCCCACCACATCTGCATTGATAAGCAGCATGATGCCGACGGTCCCCAGACCGCCGACAACAGCACACGCCAGGGCAATACGATTGGCCAGGATGGTAATTTGATGAAACATGGTCCTGTGCCCGCCCGGCGTAGACGGCAGCGCTATTGCGCTGCCCAATCCCTTGAGAATCCCAGTCCGGCTTCCTTGGAAAGGCGGAGATAGGTTTCAAGCGTCTTGGTTCCAGGAAGTCCCTGTGCGTCAAGCTTGGCTGCCCATTCGGTCGCGATGGGAGGCAGCTTGGCAGCGTAGGCTGAGCGTTGTTCGGCGCTCAGATCAAGGACCGAGGCACCATTTTCAACAGCCTTTGCAATACTGGCAACCCCGGCATCATAATAGGCTTTCGCCGTGCGATCGCGATATTCATCCGCAACCGTTTCCATAATCTGTTGCACATCCTCTGGAAGGCTGTTCCAGGTATCCAGATTAACCGTCAGCGCAGAGGAGTATTTTGCACCGAAGTTGATCTTCGTGATGTAGGGCGCAACCTCGTAGAACTTGTAGGGTGCGATCGCCGATTCGAATGTCATGATGCCATCGTAAAGTCCGGTTGACATGGCATTGTAGTAGGTGGTCAGCGCGCCGGAAACCGGAATGGCGCCGGTGCCCTTCAGCCAGTTGAGCGCCAGTCCGCCGGCCCCGATTTTCTTGCCTTCAAGATCGGCGATATCCTTGACTTCGAAAGCTGTCATGAACTGGTAGGTATCAATGCCAACCGGCGCCAGAAGCTTCTGATTGGCCTTGCTCCAGCCTTCATTCATCTCCGGAATTTCGTCATGCAGCTGAACGATAATCTTCATCAGCTTCTGAAGATCGTCCGTACCAAAGGGTGTGACATAGGTGATCTGCTCGAGCGGCAGTTTGTCACCTTCAAAAAGATGCGGCACATAACCAAACTCGGCTACGCCACTTTCGACGGCCTCCAGAACACCTTTCACGTCTGCAACCGCACCGGCGTAGGCTTCAGTCCATTTGATCGTATGCTCACCTTTTTCCGCAAGCCTGCGGTTGACTTCCGGAATGAAAAAATCCCGAATGCCGGCAACACCCTTGGTGATGGGTGGATGCCCCGCCACAACAGTGAATGAAAAATCCTCCGCCAGAGACGGCGCCACAGCATAGGCCATGACAGATGTGGCAAGGCATAGTTTTATAATCGACTTCATTATCTTCTCCCTGGGTTTTACTTAAGTGCTGCAGCCCTGGAGCCGCTCAGACACCATTTCCTCGATTGTCTTTCATATCCGCCCCGAAGGCATTGACGATGAAGGCGACAAGTTCACTGCGCAGTGCATTGCGATCAGAAGGATCACACAGACCACCCGACAACCGCGCCATGCGGCTGTCCGGACCTGCGTCACTCAGCATCACCTGAATCGCCCCCATCATGATGTGGTAACGCCAATGGACTTCGCGCTCGTTCAGATGCGGCGCAGCCATTGCCAAAGCCGCTATGTAGCGTTTGGCCATCGGATCCAGTTCGTCGCGAACCATCGCTCGCGTCCAGTCATTTGGCTCAAGCCGATGCTTGAGCACCAGATGCGCCAGAAGAACGCCCGTCTTGGGGTCATCTTCATTCACATAGGCGTCAATAAAGGCTTCAACGATATCCCGAATTTCGGGCTTCTCACCTTTGGAAGAGGCCTGCTCAAGCACCCGATCGAGACTTTCCAATCGACGAATGGCCGTGCGCCGTGCAACGTCGCGAAAAACCTCAATTGTCAGATTGTCCTTGTTGCCAAAGTGATAATTGACAGCCGCCGTATTCACCTCGGCTTTTTTTGCCAAAGCACGGGTTGTGACGCCATTGATACCGGCCTCGGCAAACAATTCGACCGCTGCGATTCGAATACGATCGCGGGTCGCGGCTTCCTTGTGTGATTGATCGGTGGAACGCATGTTTAAAACATATGATTGAAACATGCGTTTGTCAAACGGATTTGACGGGAAATTCGCTCATACCCAAAGGCACAATTCAACGTTGCCGTTGGGCAAGCCCCACGATCTTTGCAGTTGCAGTGGTGTCGTTTAATTCAGCACGCAGCAGACCTGGCGACCAGCTTGCGGCCTATGGGAAAATGGAATATCGGAATTCTGGCGCAGCAATGGAAATGGCTGCGGAACGTCCGCAGCCCTCGATATGACCGGCAATGGTCGAGGATCGTCCGGCAATTCAAACGCATTGGACGCTGTCTGGCCGGCAGTGCAGGCCTATCTGCTTGGCGCATTTGTCGAAGCCGGACGGCAATCAGCCTCTATGCTTCCTTGTGGATTTCCACCTGATGCGGATAGGGAATGGAAATGCCACCCTTGTCGAAGGCTTCCTTGACATTCTTTGTCATGGCAAATTTCAATTCCCAGTAATCCTCCGCCTTGCACCAAAGACGCACGCCCAGATCAACGGATGAATCGTTGAGATTGACCACCCGTACCCAGGGTTCGGGATCGTTCAGAAAACGATCATCAGCGGCAGCGCATTTGAGGATGATCGCCATGGCCTTGTCTGCATCATCGCCATAGTCGATGCCGAATGTCAGATCGACACGGCGCGTCGCATGGGCCGAGTAATTGGTGATCACCGAGCCCCAGGCTCGGCCATTGGGCATGATGATCTGAACATTGTCCGGTGTCGCCAGTTCGGTAAAGAACAGATTGAGGTCCTTGACGGTGCCCGAGGTTCCGCCAATGTCGACGAATTGCCCCAGCTTGAACGGCCTGAAAACGATCAGCATCACACCGGCAGCAATATCAGCCAGGGTTCCCTGCAGCGCCAGACCAATGGCCAGTGTCGCAGCACCCAGAACCGCCACAAGGCTGGTCGCCTGAAACCCGAACAATTGCAGGACGGCGATCACCACCACGGCCATGATCAGCCATTTGGCGATGGACGCAAAAAAATTGCCCAGCGTATTGTCCAGCCTTGCACTGGCATTGACGCGCCGACGAATGGTCCCCGAAACCCATCCGGCAATGAGATAGCCGACAATCAGAAAAATCAGCGCCTTGATGGCGCTGTATAGCATGGGCGCAAAAGCACCCAATTGCTCGGAAATCTCGGCCATTGTTCATCCTTCAAACTGTTTAGGCTTCTGGCTAGCGTTTAGCAGTCTAAAGCAATTTGGACAATATTGAAGGGTCAACCCGGCCTGCGTTTGCCAGCGTTGGTTGCAGACTAATCCAGTTCTTCCAGAATGGCGCTCGCTCTGGCGCTGTTCAACCTGCGAATTTCAACGTGATCGCGAATGGCAGCAAAGGCCTCGCTCGCCATCAGTTGATTGGCCAGATCCTGGGGCAACGACAGGAGCACCTGGTTGCGTTCGGCGCCATCGATGCCATCCACCGATTTTGCCCGCGTCTGAATCATCCCGCCCGCAACCGTATTGTTGGTATCCGGATCGATCAGGATGAAAGCACCGGTATTGCGGTTGGTCTCATAGGGATCGAACATGGCCAGTTCATCAAAGGAAAGATGCACCGTGCCGATGGCGTTGAGCGGCAGATTGTCGGAACTCTTCCACTGGCCGGTCTTCAGGTCCAGCATGGAGCGCGGTTCAACGCGCACCCGCTGACGGCGACTGGAGGATTTCAGCCAATAGCGCTTGTCGGCACGGATGCCCTCGCCGTTCAGAGCCACCAGCTTGGCCTCAAAGGCAAGGCCCAGCGCCGGCGCCGCATCGATCGATGCAATCATGTCGCCCCGGGCAACATCAACGGGCCGGTCCAGCACCAGCGTGATGGCATCCCCTGCGACAGCCGCGTTGCGCACCAGATCATAGGTGACGATCTGCTTGACATTGGCCACCGTGCCGGACGGCAGGACCACCACACTGTCTCCGGGCTTGACGGATCCACCGGCAACCGTGCCCTGATAACCGCGGAAGCCCTCATTGGGCCGGCTGACACGCTGTACGGGGAAGCGAAAACCCACAGCCTGCGCCGTGCGTTGCGTCGCCAGCTCCAGTACATTCACCAGCGTTGGGCCATCATACCAGGGCATGGCTGATTTGCCTGACACAACGACATTCTCACCAAGCAGTGCTGACATCGGAATGGCCTTGATGTCCGTAACGCCGAGCGACAGGGCCAATTGCCGGAATTCGGCTGCAATATGATCAAAGCGCTGCTGATCATAGTCGATCAGGTCGATCTTGTTGACCGCCAGAACAAATTGCCGGATGCCCATCAATGTGGCGATGGTGGCGTGGCGGCGGGTCTGTTCGAGAATGCCGGTGCGCGCATCCACCAGCAGCACGGCAAGATCCGCCGTCGAGGCACCTGTCGCCATGTTGCGGGTATATTGCTCGTGTCCCGGCGTATCGGCCACGATGAAGGACCGTCTGTCGGTGGCAAAATAGCGGTAGGCAACATCAATGGTGATGCCCTGCTCGCGTTCAGCCTGGAGGCCATCCAGCAACAGCGCAAAATCCGGCAGACCAAGCTCGTTTTGCGAATGGCGATCATCGCGCGCCAGGGCGTCGGCCTGATCGTCCTTGACCGCCTTGGTGTCCCACAACAGCCGCCCGATCAGCGTCGATTTGCCGTCATCGACACTGCCGCAGGTGATCAGCCGCAGCGGTCTGGCATTGCGATCTGCCGTGCGTACGGCAGCTTCAGTTTCAACATCGGTGCTGATACGTTCAGCAATTGCGGAATTGACACTCATCAGAAATAGCCTTCGCGTTTTTTCTTTTCCATGGATCCGGCTTCGTCCCGGTCAATTGCCCGGCCCTGGCGCTCCGAAACAGTGGCTGTTTCCAGCTCGCTGATGATCGCATCAAGGGTCGTGGCAGTGGAGTGGATGGCGCCGGTCAGCGGAAAACAGCCGAGCGTGCGAAACCGGATGGTCTCGACCCGTTTGATTTCGCCTGGCTGGAGCTCAAGCCTCTGGTCTTCCGCCAGGATCAACATCCCGTCGCGCTCCACAACCGGTCGCGGGGCGGCAAAATACAGCGGAACGATCGGAATGTTCTCCACCTGAATGTACCGCCAGATATCGACCTCGGTCCAGTTTGACAGGGGAAAGGCCCTTACGCTCTCACCCTTGCGGATCATGCAATTATAGATGGACCATAATTCCGGCCGCTGATTGCGCGGATCCCAGCCGTGATCAGGGGTGCGGAAGGAATAGATCCGCTCCTTGGCGCGCGATGCTTCTTCGTCACGGCGCGCACCGCCGAAAGCCGCATCATATTGACCGGCATCCAGCGCCTGGCGCAGAGCCTCGGTCTTCATGATATTGGTATAGACCGAAGACCCATGGGAAAACGGCGAGACACCTTCCAGCTTGCCGCGCGGATTGGTGTGCGAGACGAGATCCAGATCATAATCCGAGACGACGCGGTCGCGAAAAGCGATCATCTCCTTGAATTTCCACCCCGTATCGACATGCAGCAAGGGGAACGGGATCTTGCCGGGATAAAAGGCCTTGCGCGCCAGATGCAGCAGAACAGAGGAATCCTTGCCCACCGAATAGAGCATCACTGGGCGTTCGAATTCCGCCGCAACCTCGCGAAAAATGTGGATCGCTTCGCTCTCCAGCGCCTTGAGATTGGGATCGAGAGGCGGTTTTGTCTCAGACATATGCTTTCCTGTCTTATCCGTTCACTGCAGACGCCTGCACGGAAGGCTGATCGCCTTCCCGGGCAACATGCAGTCCGCATTCGCGTTGTTCGTCGTTTTCCCACCACCAGCGTCCGGCCCGTTCGTCTTCGCCCGGCTTGATGGCCCGCGTGCAGGGCTCACATCCGATGGAAGGGTAGCCGCGCGCATGCAACGGATTGATCGGTATGGCGTGCGTGGCAACGTGGCTTTTGATATCTTCAATGCTCCAGTCGGCCAGCGGGTTGGCCTTGATGAGCTGGCGCTCGGCGTCATATTCGATGAAATCGGCGCTGGAACGGCTGGCCGACTGGCCACGCCGCAGGCCGGTGATCCAAAGATCCGCACCGCTCAGGGCGCGGGCCAGAGGTTCCAGCTTGCGCACGCCGCAACAGGCGTGGCGCGCGGCGACACTTTCATAAAAACCGTTCATTCCATATTGCGCGGCATATTCGGCCAGCTGTGCTTCATCCGGCCGGAAACGTTCAATGGTGATGCCGTAGCGCTCCTGCGTCTCGTCGATGAGCGCCATCGTCTCTTCAAACAGGCGGCCGGTTTCAAGCGTAACAATGCGCACCCGGGGCGCAGCAACACTCAGCGCGGCCGTCAGAACCTGATCTTCAATCCCAAGGCTGGTTGTGAAAACCGGATTTTTCCGCCCCTCGACAAGATATGCCAGCCGCTCATTCAGCGACATTTTCGAATAGTCTGCGTCAAGGACACGGTCATGCCCATTGTGGTGGCCGGACTGCATGGATCCTACTCCGGTTGATCTTGGCACCAAGAGTGAACCAGTTCTGGTGCCAAATGAAACAACAGGGTTCTATAAGTGTGCGCATTGGGACAATGAATTGTTCCACCAGCACCCGAAGGCGGAAAATGCGTTTTCGCCGCGCACAAAGACCTTCAATGTCCCTTTCCCTCACAGGCCACGACCTGTAAGGGTTTCGCGTGAAAAATCTTTGGGAGAAATGCACCATGCCGCGCACCATATCCTTGTCAGAACTGTCCGGTCTGGTTGGCACTGAACTGGGTGTTTCCGACTGGATCGAGGTCGACCAGTCAATGATTGACCAATTTGCCGACGCCACCCATGATCATCAGTTCATCCATGTCGATGTGGCGCGCGCAAAGGCGGAAACGCCTTTCAAGGGCACCATTGCCCATGGCTTTCTGACGCTCTCCCTGCTCTCGGCCATGAACTACAGCGCTGTGCCGCAAATCCGGGAAAGGCGCATGGGCATCAACTACGGTTTTGACAAAGTCCGGCTGATAACGCCCGTCAAGAGCGGCGCGCGGGTGCGCGGCCGCTTTATCCTGAAAGCCACCCGCCTGCGCGGGGCAGACATGATGATGCTGACCTTTGATGTCACGGTGGAAATCGATGGGCAGAAAAACCCTGCATTGACCGCGGAATGGCTGACCATTGCCCAGTTCGACCCAAAGGACCGCCCGGACGCATAGGTCGCACCATCTAACTGCGGACAACGAAGCCCTTGGCGATATGATTGCGGATGAAATAGATGACGGCCAATCCGGGGATCAGGGACACCAGTGTCATGGCCATCACCAGACCAATATCGGTTCGAAATCCATAGAGCGTATTGATGGCCATTGTGATCGGTTTGCCACCGGTGACGGTAAGAATGCGCGCAAAGACCACCTCGACCCAGGAAAACATGAAACAGAAAAATGCTGTGACACCAACGCCCGAGGCGATCAGGGGGAGCAATTGCTTTACGAAATATCGGGGCAAGGAATAACCGTCCAGAAAAGCCGTTTCATCCAGTTCCTTGGGAACGGCCGAAATGAAGCTCTCCAAAATCCAGATCGCTATGGGAATGTTGAACACACAATGAACCAGGGCAATGCCCAAGGGAGAATTGACCAGGCCGACCTTGGCAAAAAGGATGAAAACCGGAAGCGTCAAGACAACCGGTGGCGTGATGCGAAAAGCGATCAGCAGCAGGAAAACATGCCGGTCTCCGGCAAAACGATACCGCGAAATGGCGTAGGCAGCAGGCAGCGCGACCAGGATCGTGATGACAACATTCAGCGTCACATAGACAATTGAATTGACGATTGACCCCGACAGCAGGGGAGACGCCAGAATATTGCGAAAATTGATGGTGCTGAACTGCCCCTGGACAATCCCATCGCGTGGCAGGGTCGAGGTGAAACTCAGCACAACCATCTGGAAAAACGGCAGCATGGTGAAACACACCACCATGAAAAGGAAAAGCGTTACTGCCGCCGTTTTCAACCCGCTGCTTTTTGAAGACGCGCGCATCATCCCTGCCCGGCACCCAGAGTTTGATCCCTGCGAATATTCATGATGGTTCTGAAGGACCAGGCGATCGCCAGGACAATCATGAAATAGATGATCGAGCGCGCCGCCGCAGGACCATAATTGAAAGCCGCTATTTCTTCGCCCAGATCCAGCGACAAAAAGGTCGTGGCATCCTTCGGACCGCCCGCATTGACGCGAAATGCCTCGGTGTAAATCATGAAGCTGTCCATGAACCGCAACAACAAGGCCATCATCAGTACAGCGCTCATCTTCGGCAATTCAACAAAACGGAAAACCTGGAGCCGCGAAGCGCCATCAATGGCCGCAGCCTGGTAATGGGCCGGTGGAATGGTGGAAAGGCTCGAATAACACAGGATGACCACCAGACCGATCCAGTGCCAGGTGTCCATGGCGACAAGCAAAATCCAGGTGTGGAGCGCATTGAATTTGTAATCGAAGTCAATGCCAAGCATTGCAAGCAAACGGCCGCCAAAGCCTGCCGGGTCACCCAGAAAACTCACCCACATCGACGGCACCGTATTCCACGGCACCATCAAAGGCAGGGCAAGCATCATCAACAGGGCCATGCTCAATTTGCCGTCCCGCGGCAGGAGCAGCGCAATGAACACGCCCAGCGGGATCTGGATGGACAATATGATCGCGGAAAACCCAAGACTGCGCAGAAGGCTTTCAAAAAAGCGGCTCGAGGACAGGATTTCCCGATACCACTCGGTGCCAATCCAGTGGCGCGATTCCAGCGTGAAAATATCGAAAAATGAATAGTTGAATATGGTCAGCAGCGGCAGCACGCCGACAAATGCAAGCACGCTCAATGCCGGCAGCAGAAGCCACCAGGCCGAGCTTGTCTGTATTTCGGAGCGATAGGGGCTGGACAAGGTAAACGGTCTTCTCTGACGTCTTTTCTGTTGATTGTGTCTGAAACACCGACCGACACGCCGGCACCTGAAAATATCGATCCAACAAATTGGGGCCAAAACACTGTTCCGGCCCCAATGGCGCACCGCAATCAAGTCGGTGCATCCTCATTCAAATGGCTGGTGCTTACTTCCAGCTATTGATCAGTTCGTCATAGGAAACCGTTTCACCGGCTGGCTTCTCATTTGCCAACTTGATGCGCGGTGCAACCGAACCATGTTCCTTGGCATAATTGTTCCAATAGGCAAGGTCATGTTTCTCGTTCATCACGGGGCCAAGCTCGCCCTGAACGCCAGCGCGTTCCAGACGTTCCAGCACTTTTTCCTGGTCGGCACAAAGGCTGTCCAATGCTTCCTGTGGTGTCTTTTCACCAGACATTGCATCACCGATATTCTGCCACCACAACTGGGCAAGTTTCGGATAATCAGGAACATTGGTCCCTGTCGGAGACCACTGAACGCGCGCTGGCGAACGGTAGAATTCGATCAGACCACCAAGCTTGTTGGCACGATCCGTGAAGTGCTGGGAGTTGATCGTGGATTCACGAATGAAGGTAAGACCAACATCGGACTTTTTCAGGTCGACCGTTTTGGATGTGACAAACTGGGCATAGAGCCATGCAGCCTGTGCACGATCAACCGGCGTCGATTTCATGAGTGTCCATGAACCCGCATCCTGATAACCGACCTTCATGCCTTCTTCCCAATAGGCACCGTGGGGTGAAGGCGCCATACGCCATTTTGGCGTGCCGTCTTCGTTCATCACCGGCAGGCCCGGCTCAACGGTTGCAGCGGTAAAGGCCGTGTACCAGAACATCTGCTGGGCCACATTGCCCTGTGCGGGGATCGGGCCAGCTTCACCAAAGGTCATGCCGGCAGCTTCTGGTGGAGAATAGCTCTTCAACCAGTCGATTGCCTTTGTGACAGCGTAAACGGCTGCTGCGTCGTTTGTTGCGCCGCCGCGATCAACACAGGAACCGGTTGGTTGCGACTTGTCATTGACGCGAATGCCCCATTCGTCGACCGGCAGGCCGTTCGGCTCACCCTTGTCGCCCATGCCCGCCATGGACATCCACGCATCGGTATAACGCCAGCCAAGCGACGGATCTTTTTTGCCGTAGTCCATGTTGCCATAGACCTTGCCTTCAACGCCCAGATGCGACATGTCGCGGCCCGTGAAGAATTCCGCGATATCCTCATAGGCGGACCAGTTCACAGGAACGCCAAGATCGTAACCGTATTTGGCCTTGAAATCGGACTTGTTCTTTTCGTCGTTGAACCAGTCATAGCGGAACCAATAGAGGTTGGCGAACTGCTGATCGGGCAACTGATAAAGCTTACCGTCGGGCGCAGTTGTGAAAGACGTGCCGATGAAATCGGCAACATCCAGGCCGGGATTGGTTACATCCTTGCCTTCACCAGCCATCCAGTCTGTCAGGTTGCGGACCTGCTGATAGCGCCAGTGGGTACCGATCAGGTCGGAGTCATTGACGTAGCCGTCATAAATGTTCTCACCCGACTGCATTTGCGTCTGCAGCTTTTCAACCACGTCGCCTTCACCAATCAGGTCATGCGTGACCTTGATGCCGGTAATGGCCGAAAATGCGGGTGCAAGAACCTTGGATTCATATTCATGCGTACCGATTGTTTCCGATACCACCTTGATTTCCATTCCTTCGAACGGCTTGGCAGCATTGATGAAAAATTCCATCTCGGCTTTCTGCTCGGCTTCTGAAAGAACCGAAAGCCCTGCAATTTCCTCCGCAAGAAACTTTTCGGCCGCAGCCATGTCGGCATGAGCATAGCCCGTTGCCAACATAAGGGCCGCACAAGCCGTCGTGTTGAGTAATAGATATCGCATAGTATTTCCTCCCTTTAGAGATCATGCGCGTTGAAGAGATGAAAAGATTTCATCCCCATTTCCACTGGAATCAAACTGTTCGAAAAACGCCAACGGCGTAGATCAGAGAAATTCCAAGAGCCCACCACAGATTGGGTCCGACAAGACCCAGCCATGCGAGGTGGATGAATGCGCTGCCAAGCAGCGATATGAAGAGGCGATCACCTCTGGTTGTTTCAAAATGCAGAATTCCGACCCTTGGGTTGCCACCCGGAGAAAAATATTCCCAAACACCCATCCCGATCAGCAGCCCTATGATGCACGCCCAAAACAGGAATGTGGGCACAGTCCAGGCCATCCATGAAAGATCCATGATTTTCCTCCCTATACCCGGCCAAGGGCCAGGCCCTTGGCGATGTAGTTGCGTACAAAATAAATGACGAATGCGCCGGGGATGATGGTCAGAACCCCTGCGGCGGCCAGCACGCCCCAATCAACGCCGGAGGCGCCCACGGTACGCGTCATGATCGCTGCAATCGGTTTTGCATCCGTCGTGGTCAGCGTGCGTGCAATCAACAATTCGACCCACGAGAACATGAAGCAGAAGAAGGCGGCGACACCGATGCCAGACGCGATCAGCGGCATGAAGATCTTCACAAAGAATTTGGGAAACGAATAGCCGTCAATATAGGCGGTCTCGTCAATCTCTTTGGGAATGCCGGACATGAAGCCTTCCAGGATCCACACCGCCAATGGCACGTTGAACAGACAATGCGCCAGCGCCACCGCAATATGCGTATCGATCAGGCCAAAGGCCGAATAAAGCTGGAAGAAAGGCAGCACAAACACGGCCGCAGGCGCCATGCGGTTGGACAACAGCCAGAAGAACATGTGCTTGTCGCCAAGGAAGCGGTAACGCGAAAAGGCGTAGGCCGCCGGCAAGGCCGCAGAAATCGAGATCACCGTGTTCATGCCGACATAGATCAGCGAATTGATATAGCCGGAATACCACGATGGGTCCGTGAAGATCACAGTGTAATTATGTAGGGTCGGGTTTTCCGGAAACAGGGTGAAAGCCGACAGGATTTCCTGGTTGGTCTTGAAACTCATGTTGATCAGCCAATAGATCGGCAGCATCAAAAAGAGGATGTAAAGACCGGGCACCAGCCAACGCGTCATGCTCTTGCGCGTATAGCGATTGCTGGAGCGCACATTGCTGGTGTCGATCACATTGACCGACCCATCCGCTGTGCTTTCGATCGTCATGGAGTGGTTTTGCTGACTGGCCATTAGTCTTCCACCCTCGCATCCGGTTTATCGACACCCACATTGCTCATCACCGTAAAGAAGACGTAGCAGACCGACAGGACGATCAATTGGTAGACAAGTGACATGGCTGCAGCCGGGCCCAGATCAAACTGGCCAATGGCCTGTTTCACCAGGTCGATCGACATGAAGGTGGTTGAGTTGCCCGGGCCGCCGCCGGTCAGGACGAAGGGCTCTGTGTAAATCATGAAAGAATCCATGAAGCGCAGCAGGAATGCGATGATCAGGACACCGCGTATCTTTGGCAACTGGATGTAGCGAAAGACGGACCATCTGGACGCGCCATCAATTTTTGCCGCCTGATAATAGGCCTCGGGAATGGATACGAGACCGGCATAGCACAGCAGCACGACGAGGCTCGTCCAATGCCAGACATCCATCAGGATGATCGTCGCCCAAGCATCAAATATATTGCTGGCATAATTGTAGTTCACACCCAGCTGGTCGAGCGAATATCCCAGAAGGCCGATATCGGCGCGCCCGAAAATCTGCCAGATTGTTCCAACGACATTCCACGGAATGAGCAATGGCAAGGCCATGGTAACGAGACAGACGGGAACCCAGATGCCCTTTTTCGGCATGGTCAGGGCAATGCCTATGCCCAATGGGATTTCGATTGACAGGATAATCACCGAAAACATGAAGTTGCGCCCGAGCGCGTCCCAGAACCGATCGGAGCTCAGCACATCCTGAAACCATTCCGTGCCCGCCCAGAAGAACTGATTGTTGCCAAACGTATCCTGAAACGAATAGTTGACCACCGTCATGATGGGTATGATGGCGCTCAGCGCCACCAGCGCAAAAACAGGAATGACCAGGAACCAGGCCTTGTTGTTATAGGGTTTATCCACAATCAACCTCCTGCTCTTACCAGATGGGAATTCTCGTAAACATTGATCCGGTCTGTCGCGAATTTGAAAGTCGGATCAGCCGGGACGGATTCGCCTTCCTTCAAAACCGCATTGATGGAATGACCTTCCAGATTTGCCCGAACGATCTTGAAGCGGCCAATGTTCTCAACAGCATCTATCTGAACCGGTATGCCGGCCCTGTCAGACGACAGGGAGACAAATTCGGGGCGAATGCCCAATTCGATATTGCTGCCGGAAATATTGTATTCGCGCGCAAGCTCAATTTTGGTGCTGCCAATCTCCGCGGTTTTCCCATTGATCTGACACGGTAGCACATTCATGCCGGGAGAACCGATAAAATACCCGACAAACGTGTGGGCAGGTTCATCGAACAACTCTTCTGGTGTTCCGATCTGGACGACCTCACCTTCATACATCACCACCACTTTGTCGGCGAATGTCAGGGCCTCGGTCTGGTCATGGGTCACATAAATCATCGTGTGTCCCAATTGGCGGTGCAGGTCCTTCAGTTTGGTGCGCAATTGCCATTTCATATGCGGGTCGATCACCGTCAAAGGCTCATCAAAAAGAATGGCATTCACGTCGTAGCGCACCAGGCCCCGTCCCAGTGATATCTTCTGTTTCTCATCGGCCGTCAGTCCACGCGCCTTTCGGTCGGCCTTGTCGGCAAGATCCAGCACCTCAATCATGTCGGCAACACGCTTGGTGATTTCGTCCCGGGGAACACGGCGGTTTAACAGCGGAAAAGCCAGATTTTGGCGCACTGTCATGGTGTCATAAATCACCGGAAACTGGAAAACCTGCGCGATATTCCGCTCTTCCGGCTGCAGATGCGTGACGTCTTTTCCATCAAACTTGATGTGCCCCTTGGACGGCACGAGCAATCCCGAGATAATATTCAACAGGGTGGTTTTGCCACAACCCGATGGCCCAAGCAGCGCATAGGCACCGCCATCTTCCCACTCGTAGTCAATTTCCTTCAGCGCAAAATCGGCGTCCGTTTTCGGGTTCGGATCGTAAGAATGAGCCAGTCTGTCGAGAGTAATGCTTGCCATGACTATTCCTCAATTCTGACTGTCAAAAGTCGGGGCCGATACGAGGTTTTCATGGTGGTCAAAAATGAAAAAGCTCTTCTGCTCCAGATAGGCTGGAATTGCATCACCGATTTCGACCCGGTGAACGCCATGCATCAGCGCAACCATGTGGGCGCCCCTGCTTTGAAGATGAATGAAGCTTTCTGACCCGGTGATTTCCGTCGTTGAAACCACACAATCCAGTTTCATCGAATGCCCCTTGGGCTCTTCAAGCAACATGTGGTGTGGTCTGACACCGATCTTGTAGTTGCCATCGGCCAGTCCCGAAACATTTGTCGGTACGTCAACACGGCTGGTCTCGAAGACAAATTCATTGCCGACCTTGGCGACAGGCAGGACATTCATCGGTGGATCGGAGAAGGTTTGTGCCGTCAGCAGGTCGGACGGATGATTGTACACGTCAATCGTCCGATCAAATTGTGTCACCCGCCCCTCGCACAGGGTGGCTGTCTTGCCGCCCAGCAACAATGCTTCCTGCGGCTCCGTTGTTGCATAGACAAAGACCGCGCCGGTCTCTGCAAATATCTTGGGCAATTCCACCCTGAGTTCTTCGCGAAGTTTGTAATCCAGATTCGCCAGGGGCTCGTCCAGCAAGACAAGCTCGGCATTCTTGACCAGAGCCCTGGCCAAGGCTGTCCTTTGTTGCTGTCCGCCAGACAGATTGGCGGGCGTACGGTCAAGATAGGGTGTCAGTTTCATCAGGTCCGCGGCCTCGTTTACGCGGCGGTCGATGGTTGCCTGATCCACGCCGGCCACCCGCATCGGCGATGCGATATTTTCATAAACCGTCATGGCCGGATAGTTGATGAATTGCTGATAAACCATCGCGACATTGCGCTTTTGCACCGGCATGCCGACAACATTGCTTCCATTCATCAAGATGCTGCCGGATGTCGGCCGGTCAAGACCGGCCATCAACCGCATCAAGGATGTTTTCCCGGAAAGGGTTGGCCCCAGAAGAACGTTGACAGAACCCTTTTCAAGACTCATCGACACATCGCTGATGTGCAACGCGTTGCCAACTTTCTTGCTGATATTTTTCAATTCCAGCATCGAAAAATCCTATTCCGCTGCAAATACCTGCAGTTTTTTGTTCTGATTCATGAATGTATCGAGGCGTGTCTTCTGCTGTTCGGTGAAACGAATGCCCAGCTTGCTTCTGCGCCACACCACATCATCGGCGGTTTGCGCCCACTCGTTGTTGATCAGATAGCGCACTTCAGCTTCGCTCAGGCCGAGGCCAAAGTCCTCGCCCAGTTCCTCGGGCGTTTTGGCTGCCTGCAGTATCTCAAAGGCCTTCAACCCATAGGAACGCACAAGCCGCTCGCTCTGGCCGGTTTCGAGGAATGGAAAATCTGAACGTACTTTGGCAAGCAGATCGGCAAAGCCCGACACGTCGAACTCACCCCCGGGCAAGACACTTGTCCTTGTCCAGGCTGCGCCCTTGGCGCCCAGAATGCTCTCCACCTTCTCAAGCATTGATTCAGCCAGCCGTCGGTACGTGGTAATCTTGCCGCCGAACACATTGATCACTTTGGGATCTTCATCGTTGCCATCCATCCGCAAAACGTAATCGCGGGTGGCTTCCTGAGCCTTGGAGGCACCGTCATCATAGAGCGGACGCACGCCGGAATAGGTCCAGACGATATCGTCTTTGGTCACAGGTTCCTTGAAATACTCGCTCGCTCCGGCACAAAGATAGTCAATTTCCTCCGAGGAAATTTTCACATCGGACAGCGCGCCCTGATAATCCTGATCTGTTGTGCCGATCAGGGTGAAATCCTGCTCATAGGGTATCGCAAAAAATATACGATCATCCGCATTCTGGAAAAAATAGGCTTTTGGATGATCAAACTTCTTGCGCACGACGATGTGACTGCCCTGAACAAGCCTGACATTATGGGCGTCATTTTTCCCCAGGGAGCTTTGCAATATATCGTCGACCCAGGGGCCGCCTGCATTGATGATGATCTTTGCACAGACCGTGTGGGTGGCACCCGTATCGGTAGACTGCAGCGTGATTTCCCAATGGGCACCCACCCTGTTTGCGGCGATAACCTTGGTGCGCGTGTATATTTCCGCGCCTCTTGCCTGAGCGTCCATCGCATTCAAGACAACCAGACGCGCATCATTCACCCAGCAATCTGAATATTCGAATGCCTTGGCATATTCCTCTTTCAGGGGTTTGCCGGCAACGTCCGATTTCAGATCAACGACACTGGTGCCCGGCAGAATCTTCCGCCCACCCAGATGATCGTATAAAAACAGTCCGAGGCGCAACAGCCAGGCCGGTCGCAATCCCTTGTGATACGGCAGGACAAAACGCATGGGCCAGATAATATGCGGCGCCATGTTCAACAGCACTTCACGCTCGATCAGCGCCTTGCGAACCAGCAGAAATTCGTAGTGTTCCAGATAGCGCAACCCGCCATGGATGAGTTTTGTCGACCAGGAGGACGTGCCAGAAGCCAGATCATTCATTTCCGCAAGGCAAACGGAATAGCCACGGCCGGCAGCATCGCGCGCGATACCGCATCCGTTAATCCCGCCGCCTATGACGAAGACATCAAACACCGTGGACAAATTTTCCTCCCGAAATTGGCATCACTATTTATAAAGTGAAACCTCCATCAGAGAAAACGAAAACACTTCGAATGTCAAACGCCATCTATGCGAAGATCAGCGGGAACGATACATACTTTAGTCGAAGACCACCCAATCGTATGGACACATTACCATACTGCAACCGCCCTATTGGGAAGACATATCGTCGGTCATGTCCCCGATCCGACTTCTATGAGGCGCACGTCATTCTCCTCGCAAACCTTTCTGATATCATCGCTGTCACAATGATCTGTCACAAAGGTGTCGACTTGCGAAATATGCGCAATGCGAACCGGTGCAGTGCGTTCAAATTTTGTCGAATCGGCAACCAGAATAACGTTGCGGGCATTCTCGATAATCGCCTGGGCGACTTTCACTTCACGAATATCAAAGTCCAGCAATGCACCATCAGCATCAATCGCTGATGTCCCGATCACAGCGTGGTCAACTTTGAACTGGCGAATGAAATCAACGGCGGTTTCGCCGACGATTCCGCCATCTGTGCTGCGCACAACGCCACCTGCCATAACAACTTCAAACTTCGGATAGAGGCGCAGACGGTTGGCAACATTGATATTGTTGGTGATCGCCATCAGCCCGACGTGATCCAGCAGTGCTTCGCTCACCGCTTCGGTTGTTGTGCCGATATTGATGAAAAGAGACGATTCATTTGGGATGAGCGCCGCTGCCGCCTTGCCGATTGCGGTTTTTTCCAGCGCCGCAATCTGCCGGCGATCCTCATACTCGAAATTGGCGACTCCGGACGGGAATTCCGCCCCGCCGTGAATGCGCGTCAGAAGCCTTTGTTTACACAGATCATTCAGGTCCTTGCGGATGGTTTGCGGCGTCACGTCAAAGCGCGCAGCAAGTTCATCAACCAGCACCCGTTCCTCCAGTTTTGCCAATTCGAGGATTTGTTCATGACGCGGACTCAGATACATGGATGCTCTCGACTTTCACATTGCTTTCGTTTCCACTATAATCGAAAGCAATGGAGATTCAAATTATTCTGCATCGGGCAGCCACCGATCCGTTTTATCGAGGACAGCATGAAACAAACCGGTTTTTCCAGTGACCTTTTCCAGGGCCAGACAATTATCGTTACCGGCGCTGGACGTGGCATCGGGTTTTGCGTCGCTAACGCCTTTGCCGAACATGGGGCCAGCGTCATCGTTCACAGCGGGCGTAGCGGATCGGCTGAGAAATTCGCAGACACCCGCATTGAGGCGATTGAAGCAGACTTCACCAAAGGCGCAGAGACACAGGGTTTTATTGATACGGTGCTGTCAAAAACCCGGTCGATTGATGTGTTGGTCAACAATGCAGGCACAATGCATGGCAGATTTCCGGCGGGCGATTTGACCGACGCCCAATATGATGACCTGGTGATGCTCAATCAAACCAGCGTCGTCATGGTGTGCCGGGGGCTTCTGCCAAAGCTGCGATCATCTGAAAATGCCTCCATAATCAATACGGTTTCCATATCAGCGCGAACAGGCGGCAGTCCGGGATCATCGATCTATAGCGCCACAAAGGCATTTGTTACGACATATACAAAGGCACTTGCGCGCGAACTGGCCCCGCAGGGCATACGCGCCAACGCTGTTTCTCCCGGAACCATCGATACGGATTTCCACAGTCGATATTCTTCCCAGGAAAAACTGGAAAACACCCGCAAATCCATTCCCCTGCAAAGGTTGGGAACGCCTGAGGATTGCGCACCAGCCTACCTGTTTCTGGCAAGCAATGCTTTGTCAGGCTATATCACAGGGCAGGTTCTCGAGATCAATGGCGGACAATTGATGCTGTAGCATTTGAAGCCGGTCCTGTTGCCCGGAACTCTACTTGCTCAATCCAGGCACGGTTTCTGAAGGCAGATGTGTCTGCGGCTTACGGAAGCAGCTTCCTGCTGCTATTCGATTTCCGCATGATCCTTGACGTCACGGCAACCATTCAGGTTTGAAGCAATTCGCCTTAATAACTGCAATCAGGGCGGTCCGATTTTGCGCGTTTGACTTCCCGGTCGAAATTTTCTCTGGTTCTGTTTTTATTGGCTGCGGAATAGACCGGCCAGATCAACTCCGGATCAATACCTGTTTGAACCAGTGTATTGATCATCAAATCACCGTGGGACGCATGGGCGGGCAATTGTCCGGCCTGCATCAAGCGCAGCAGTTTCGGTGAGGCGGACTTGGCATGCGGCCCCGCCAGACACAGGCCGATCATCCCTGCAAGATAGGGATGTTGATAGGCGTTCGATCTGTAAAACCTGTCACCCCCTTCGAGCCCTGCGTCGATTTGCTCCAACAGCGTTGGAACAGCCCGCTCCCCATGAATGTGGAGTTGGGAGACAAAGCGCCAGGCTGCCGTTTGCACGGCTTGATCCGAGGCCAGTTTCACGTGGCGTTCAAAGTGCGGCAACAGATATTCATCCGGCAGTCTTCGAAGCCCTGCGGCCAGGTTTGCAAGCTCATTTTTGCGCGAAACCTTGAGATTTTGCGCGCTGGTTGTTCCATCTTCCATGCGCGAAATCATCATTTCAGTCAGATGCGCAATCTGCTGCGGCGTGGCGTTTCTTACCGCATGGTTTACCACCTGGTACAACCGTGGCGGTGTCGGGAATTTTCTGTTTTCCAGCATTTGATAGGCAATTGCAAAATCCGATCCGGCTGCATCGGCATTGGGTATCAAACCCCTGCGATCAAGATAATCCGAAAAGGAATTCCATTCCTCCGGGCTGGGGGCTCTGTTTTCAGCCAGAACTGTTTCCATGTTTTCGACAATGCGTTTTTCGGCAAACCCGCCGTCGAGTTGAAGATCGAGCCCAAGAGTCCCGGTCAGGAAAAGCGGCCAATCTGATTTGTCATCATATCTTTTTGCAATGTTGATCCGCTGGACAGTGCGCCACCAGCCCATGTTCACGTCAAAGCCATATCCGGACTGCGGGGCAGGCACCAATATCCATGCAAACGGTTTGAATGTCACACCGGTCCACCGGTAAACTTCATTGAATGCGCCATCCATTGCCATCTTCTGATGCACGGTGATCCTGTCAGCAATGATCGTATCTGTGAAAAGTCGAAAGCCGGGGCGTGACGCATGAGACCCGCCGGAAATGGCCCGCCCCCTGGTTATGACGATATCGGCGTCAGACAGTTTTGCCTTTTTGGAGACCAGACACTCTCCCTCGCTGATTTTCAGCTTGATCAGTTCCACCGCATTGGCAGTTCCTTTCTTGCGGGATTTGCCATTGGGCAGAGAAAGTGTGTGTCGACCGGATGCAAATTTGGTCTCCGGGCATTGCAGCAATCTCTCGATGGTGAATTCCACGGCCTCTGCATCCGGCTGCAGTGGCGCAAATGGTTCCCTGGATTCCAGCATCAGAATGCTTCGGGCCGAACCGCTCAACAGGGCGTGCAGGCAAAATCCGTCGCAGCGCGTGGAAGAATCCTTGGCATATTTGCCTGACCCTTCGGTTACGACGGCTATTTTGCCCAAAGGAAGAGGCAAAGTCAGGCTGTTGTGGTCATGTGATACGTGGGAAAAGGCTTGCTTCTCTATTTGCAGGTTCAGCATGTAAGCCGGTATTGCCAATAGAATGCCGCTGAGACTGACGGCCAAAAGCGCGCCTGTCCGCCCGGAAAAACCCATTGCATGATAAATCACATAACTGATGGTCGCGATCAAAAACAGCGCCGGAACAGACCAATAGGCGATGGAAATGGGTATTCCGATGATGACCAGCATCGGCAAAATGCCAAGTTCCGGCACGGCAAGCACGACAATGGACAGCAGGCCCAGAAGGGCAAGGACAATGATGTGTTTGCGTTTCATATACTGTCCCGGTTTAATGGTTTTTCAGTTTGCCTGCCGGTCCTGAAAAGCCTGATTGGCATTTGAAACAGCAGGGCAAACACGTTCTTGCCGTGAATTGTTGCAGATATTGTTTACCCGCCGATGAACAAGCACCTTGCAACAATGGATGGCTGTGCCCCCAATTCGGGACTATGCACCCATAGCCACTTGAGCACGACCGATAGACGCCTGCCTGAGGTCGGCAAAGGCCCAAGATGTCACATGGAATGCGACGGGATCACCTGCTATCCAGATCTCATGCCATCGGAGATGTATTTTGGACAAGACCGAGCTCTATACGCTGCCAAATACCAACGTCCAGCTGTTGGCGCCGCCACCTGACCTTGATTTTTTCGACCAACAGACCATCCGGCTTTCCAGATCCGTCACCCCGCTTGAGGCGTGGGGCATCATGACTTCTCGGCCATCACCCGTGTTAAAGTGGGCGTTCCGCATCAGAGACTTCATTTCGTCGCTGTTTGGGGTGAAGAAAATCAGCGGCTTCTCCACCGCATCACGTAAAACCGTTTCAGTCGGTCAAAAGCTGGATTTCTTCCTGGTAGAACACGTCTCGAACGAAGTGCTCTCTTTGTCAGCGCGCGACAGCCATCTGGATGTCTTGACCTGCATATCGAGGAACGGAAAAGAACTGACCATTACGTCGTCAGTGAAAATCCACAGAGCATTTGGCCGAATATATATGCTCCCGGTTGCGCCTGCCCACAAAGTGATTGTGCGATCATTCCTGCGCCGCCTCAAGAAACAATGCCAATAGTTTGTAAAACGAACGCCAGCACATTGGTTACGGCAAAAATTCTCCCCGTCAGATCATGGGCGCACGGGCGGCATCACTGAGAAATGCCAAGACATAGGCGGAAAACGAGCGCCAGCATTCAACCCGGAAGACATTGTCCTCTTCACGCAGAAGCACGATTTCGGCCTTGCCAAGGATCGTGCGCGAGCAGGCGCCGACGGCAAAGGCATCCAGCGACAGGTTTTGTGGACACCCGGCGCTGATGACGGCCTCGGCCCCCTGGCCAGAGACAACAATGGCCGTGTTGCGATGCGAGACATCAACGGCCGCATGGAGGCCCTTGGCCTTGGCACAGGCACCCATCAGATCCGCACCGGCCTCGTCGATCACCAGCCACTCATCGGGCCCCAGCCAAAGGGCCACCCGCTGCTTGGTTTTGGCGGCGGTTGAACGGACCGATGCCTTGGGTTGATCCGGCAGTTTGATGCCAAGCGCTTTCGACAATGCGGCCACGGCTTCAGGCCGTGCGCGCAATGAAATGCGGCTGGCAGGCGTTGCCTCGGTGAGACTGACCAGCCGTGAGGCAAAGCCCTGACCTTCGAGCATTGTGTGTCGCGCGGCGGCCATTTGCCTGGCTCCGGTATTCTTAGCCATGTGTCCGCTCTCCCTTTTCATCGAAGAAAACCGTGCCGGTCACTTCCACTTCAATTGTGCGATCGGCCATGGGCACATAGAGCGTTTCACCCATTCTGGACCGCCCGCCGGCCAGCAAGGCCATGGCAATCGACCGGCCGCAATTTTCCGACCAGTAGGAAGACGTCACGTGCCCGAGCATGGTCATCGGTATGGCCTGGTTGGGATCGGCGACAATCTGTGCGCCCTCCTCCAGAACCGTTTTGGGATCTTTGGTCTTCAGGCCGATCAGCTGCTTGCGGCCATCAGCGACGATATCAGGGCGCGTCAGGCCGCGAATACCGACAAAATCCGGCTTGCTTTTCGCAATGGCCCAGCCAAGGCCTGCATCCTGCGGCGTCACCGTTCCGTCCGTGTCCTGACCGACGATGATAAAGCCTTTTTCAGCCCGCAATATATGCATGGCCTCGGTGCCATAGACGCAAGCCCCCAAGGGTTCGGCCCGCTGCCAGATGGCCTCCCAGACGGCCTGCCCGTAATCGGCAGGAACATTGACTTCAAAACCGGCCTCCCCGGTGAAGGAAACCCGGAACAGACGTGTCGGCACCCCGCAGATTGTGCCCTCTCGGGCACTCATATGCGGCATGGATTCACTGGAAAGGTCGATCCCTTCCACCAATGGCGCGATGATTTCCCGCGCCTTTGGTCCCTGCACGGCAATGACCGCCCATTGTTCACTGGTCGACGTCAGCCAGACATCAAGTTCGGGGAATTCCGTTTGAAGGTAGTCTTCCATGTGATTGAGAACACGCGGCGCTCCGCCGGTCGTTGTCGTGACATGGAACCGGTCTTCGGCAATCCGCGCAACCACGCCATCATCGTAGATGAAGCCATCCTCTCGCAGCATAATTCCGTATTTGCATCGGCCCGGCTGCAACTTGGCCCAGCCATTGGTATAGATAATATCAAGGAATTTTGCCGCATCCGGACCCACCACCTCGATCTTGCCCAATGTTGATGCATCAAACAGGCCGGCGATCTCGCGCACGGTGCGGCATTCGCGATTGACGGCCGCATGCATGTCCTCGCCGACACGCGGAAGATACCAGGCCCGTTTCCACTGGCCGACATCCTCAAAGACGGCCCCATGCGCCTCCTGCCAGGCATGCATTGCCGTCTTGCGTGCCGGATCAAACAATTTGCCACGACCATGATTGACAATGGCCCCGAAGGTCACCGGCGTATAGGGCGCACGGAAAGTCGTCAGGCCAACCTGCGGCATCTCCCGGTCCAGCGCTTCCGCGGCGATTGCAAGCCCATGAATATTCGAGGTTTTCCCCTGATCGGATGCCATACCGGTTGTGGTAAAGCGCTTGATATGTTCGATGGAATGCATGCCCTCGCGCACAGCCAGTCGAATATCCTTGGCAGTGACATCGTTCTGGAAGTCCACAAAGGCCTTGACGTTCGCGTTGGCTCCGGCCACGCCGCCAGCGCTGCCTGCCATGCCACCGGACCAGTCGCCGGCCCCCTCACCCACAATTTTCAGTGCGCCAGCGGATTTTCGTCCGGTCTGCCCTGCAGCCTTGCGCCCGGCCAAAAGAGCTTCATCGATGCTGGCCTGCAGACCATCCGTGCCATTGCAGGCGCCGACACTGACGCATTCCTGCGCATGTTCGCCGGGCAAGAACCGCTCGGTTGCCACATCCCAGGCAACTTTTCCGCGTGATTGCGAGAACATGTGAACCGATGGCGTCCAGCCGGCGGACATGATCAGCGCATCCACCGCAAAGGTCCGGCTGCCGCCGCCTCCCTTGCGCTCGACAATCATCGCATTGACGCGCCGGGCACCCTTGGTGTCGACCACACAATGGCCGGTCAGCACCTCAATATCCATATCGGCGGCTTTTGACAGGAGACCTTCACCGGGATGATCCCGGCAATCAATGATGGCCTCGATGGAAATTCCGGCGCGCTTGAGATCAAATGCGCTCTCATAGGCGCTGTCATTGGCCGTATAGACGCCGACCTTGGTGCCGACTGCCACACCATATTGGTTGAGATAGATACGTGCTGCCGAGGACAACATGATCCCGGGGCGATCATTGTTGGCAAAGACCATGTGGCGCTCGATGGCACCCGTGGCGATGATCACTTTTTTGGCGCGCACCTGCCAGACCCGTTCGCGTGGCAGGCTGGCAGCCGGATCCGCAAGATGGTCTGTCACCCGCTCCACCAGAGCCACAAAGTTCTGGGCATAATAGCCAAAGGCGGTTGTTCGCGTCAGAACCCGCACATTGTCCATGGCAGCCAGTTGCCGGGCGATGTCACTGGCCCAATCGATGCCGGGCCTGCCATCCACACTGACGCCGCTGTCATAGGAAAGCGCGCCGCCGATCTGGGCCTGTTCGTCGCACAGGATCACGTCCGCGCCGGATCGCGCTGCCGCCAGCGCAGCAGTCAGCCCCGAGACACCCCCACCAATGATCATCACGTCCGTATGGATATACCGGCTGGCATAATAGTCGGTGTCGGCTGCATCCGGCGCAACACCCAGGCCTGCAGCACTGCGAATCACCGGTTCATAGAGTTTTTCCCAGGCCATTTTCGGCCACATGAAGGTTTTGTAGTAAAACCCGGCAGCAAAAAGCGGCGACAGGAGATTGTTCACCGAACCGACATCGAAGGCCAGAGACGGCCAGCGGTTCTGGGAAACGGCCACCATCCCCTCGAAGACTTCCTGAACGGTGGCGCGTACATTGGGCTGCTGGCGCGATTTGTCCCGCTCGATCCCCATCAGCGCATTCGGTTCCTCCGAGCCTGCTCCCAGAACACCGCGCGGGCGATGATATTTGAAGGAGCGACCCATCAGATGCACGCCATTGGCCAGCAAAGCCGAGGCCAGCGTGTCACCTTCAAGCGCAGTGTAAATCTCACCGTCAAAGGTGAAGCGGAGTTTTTTTGCCGGTGTGAGCCGACCAGCGCCGGCAATGCGGTTTGCCCCACTCATGTTTTTGCGCCCTTTGATTTGCCCTTGCCATTGCCGATATCAGGGTCACGCCGGTCAGGATGCGGCAGGCCGGCCTCATCGGTCATGGCAAATCGGTCTGTCACCGTATCACGCACCGCATTGAAGAAGCGCCCGCATCCATGAATATGCCGCCACCGCTCATGGGCCGTGCCCTTCGGATTGCTGCGCAGAAAGAAGAATTGGGTGAATTCCTCATCACTGATGGAGGCGATGTCGGCCGGGCGCGCAATATGGGCTTCGCCGGCATGGCGAAACTCCAGTTCGGGGCGCTCTTCGCGGCAATAGGGACAATGTATCAATAACATGATGAAACCGCCTGACCTGTTAATGCGCCACAGCCGCAGCGGCGGCTTCGTCAATCAGACGGCCGGTGCGGAAGCGTTCAAGGGTAAAGGGTGCGTTGATGGCGTGCGGCGCATCATTGGCAATCGTATGGGCAAACACATGCGCCGATCCGGGCGTTGCCTTGAACCCGCCGGTTCCCCAGCCGCAATTGACATAGAGCCCTGGCACCGGCGTTTTTGCCAGGATCGGCGAGCGATCCGGCGTCACATCGACGATCCCGCCCCAGGAACGCAGCATTTTCATCCGCGTGAAGATCGGGAACATCTCGCAGATGGCATCCAGCGTATGGCTGAGAATATGCAGCCCGCCGGTTTGTGAATAGGAGGTATATTGGTCGGTTCCCGCTCCGATCACCAGTTCACCCTTGTCGGACTGGGATATATAGGCATGCACCGTATTGGACATGACCACACAGGGAAAGATCGGCTTGACCGGCTCGGACACCAAAGCCTGCAGCGGATAGCTTTCAAGCGGCATGTTCACACCCGCCATTTCCATCAATACCGAACTGTGACCGGCTGCCGCCACGCCCACTTTCTTTCCGCCGATAAAACCGCGCGTCGTCTCGACACCTTCCACAGCGCCATTGGCCGAGCGTCTTATGCCCGTCACCGCACAATTCTGGATGATATCGACCCCACGATCGGCTGCTGCGCGGGCATAGCCCCAGGCAACGGCATCGTGGCGGGCAACACCGCCGCATCTCTGCAGGGCAGCGCCCATCACCGGGTAGCGGGCGGTTTGCGCAATATTGAGCGGTGGGCAGAATTCCTTGGCCTGTTCCGGTGTCAGCCATTCATTCTGCACGCCATTGAGCCTGTTGGCATGGATATGTCGCTGTGCACCCTGCACGTCATGCACATTATGGGCGAGCATCATCACCCCGCGGGCAGAATACATGACATTATAATTGAGCTCCTGGCTCAACCCGTCCCACAATTTCATCGCATGATTGTAAAGTCCGGCACTTTCATCATAAAGGTAATTGGAGCGGATAATGGTGGTATTGCGACCTGTATTACCGCCGCCCAGCCAACCTTTTTCGATGACGGCTACATTGGTTATTCCGTGTTGACTGGCCAGATAATAGGCCGTGCCGAGACCATGACCGCCCGCCCCGACGATAATCACGTCATATTGTTTTTTCGGCTCGGGCGACGTCCATTGCTCAGGCCAGCCCTTATGGCCGCGCATTGCTTCGCGGGCAACGGCGAAGATCGAATATTTCCGCATGGGTCAAACAGCTCCCGGTGTGATCTGCAGATTATATTTGACCTGATGGCAGATTTGCGCAAGTTGCAATTGCCCTTTTGCGACGCCCGACGCCGCGCAATCCTGTGCCAGGCCAAGAATTTTGGCAATCAGCATCAAATTGCCCATTTCCTGCACGCAACTATGGACTTGAACCGGGATATCTGTTATCTGCCAGCCAATCGTGAGGTCTTCGACTTTCGCGAACCAGATTTTTTTGCCGTCGCCTATCAAACATTCTCACGACGGTACAACTCTAAACCGGAAGGAACGGGATCAAGGTGCAAGTACTTGTCCGCGATAACAACGTCGATCAGGCGCTTCGGGCGCTGAAGAAAAAGATGCAGCGTGAAGGCATCTTCCGCGAAATGAAAATGCGCGACTTCTATGAGAAGCCTTCTCAGAAGCGGGCGCGCGAAAAAGCTGAAGCCGTTCGCCGGGTACGCAAGCTCGCCCGCAAGCGTGCACAGCGTGAAGGTCTTCTGGTTGGTCGCGGTACAAGTACCACTACCACTCGTTAGGATCTGCCATTATTCAAACGCAATTTATGCGTTTTGTTAGGGCGGGGCGATTGTATCGTCACCGCCTTATTTTTTGGCTTGGTTTCCATAACTTGATCGTGAGGGGCATACGGGTGAAAGTGCATAAAACAGCAGTCGTCAACAAAAGAGTTTTCCCGGCTATTCTCTTTGTTGCTGTTTCAACTCTTGCGATGTCCGGTTGCCAGACAAACACGACCCAGGATGTCATCAGCATTGAGAAGGCGCAGGGCTCGGAAAGCAACATTGCTTCCCTTTCTCAGGTGATAAAAAACAATCCCAAAGATCCGCAGGCCTATAATGTGCGTGGAACGGCCTACGGGCGGGCTGGTGAGTTCAACCAGGCGCTCAAGGACTTCAACCGCGCCATAGCGCTGGATCCGAATTTCTATCAGGCCTATGCCAACCGGGCGCTGATCTATCGCGGCATGGGCGATCTTTCAGCCGCGTCGAATGATTACAACAAGGCCTTGAGAATCAACCCGCGATATGATGTCGCCTATATCGGCCGGGGCAACATGTACCGCCAGGCAGGCCAGGCGTCCAACGCCTTCAATGATTTTCAAAAGGCCATCAATCTGGATACGACCGATCCGGCCGCCTACAACAACCGTGGTCTGATCTATCAGCAGCGTGGCCAGCACAAACAGGCAATCGAAGATTTCTCAAAGTCGATATCGCTGTCACCCAATGCGCCTTTGCCATACAACAACCGTGGCCTTTCCTATCTCGCCCTGGGCGATGAGGAGAATGCCTTTACCGATATCAACAAGTCGCTGGATCTGGACAAGAACATTGCCGAGGCCTGGGTCAATCAGGCGTTGATCTATGAGCGACGCGGCGAATTGACCAAGGCCAGACGCTCTTACGCCAGAGCCGCACAGCTTGATCCCAAATACAAACCGGCTCAGGACGGTCTTGCCCGGGTGAGATAGCACCGATCTTTGGTATCCCGTTCTACGCCGATTGACAAACGCGAATCAAAAAACCCGCCACGTGGCGGGTTTTTCGTATCTTCAGTAGCACATTGGCGCTGGTAAAATGCGTCAGTCGGCCATCGCCTTGACGATGCCTTCTGTCATTTTCTTGGCATCTCCCAGCAACATCATCGTACCTTCCTTGTAGAACAAGGTGTTGTCGATTCCGGCGTAGCCGGAACCCAGCGACCGTTTGACGAAGAGGCAGGTCTTGGCCTTGTCCACTTCAAGGATAGGCATTCCGTAAATCGGCGATGACGGATCGTCACGCGCTGCCGGATTGGTAACATCATTGGCCCCGATCACATAGACAACATCTGTCTGTGCAAATTCGGAATTGATGTCTTCCAGCTCGAAGACTTCATCGTAGGGAACATTGGCCTCGGCCAGCAACACATTCATATGGCCTGGCATACGCCCGGCAACCGGATGAATGGCATATTTGACTTCGACGCCGGCTTCTTTCAGCGTATCTGCCAGCTCGCGCAGAGCATGCTGCGCCTGTGCCACGGCCATGCCGTATCCCGGAACAATGATCACCTTGGATGCATTGGCCATCAGGAAGGCGGCATCTTCAGCCGAACCGAGCTTGACCGAGCGATCGATATCGTCGTCGCCGGCAGCAGCAGCTTCGCCACCAAAGCCGCCGAGGATCACCGAAATGAAGGAGCGGTTCATGCCCTTGCACATGATGTAGGACAGGATCGCGCCAGACGATCCGACGAGCGCACCGGTTATGATCAGTGCCAGATTGCCAAGGGTAAACCCGATACCGGCAGCAGCCCAGCCGGAGTAGGAGTTGAGCATCGACACCACAACCGGCATATCCGCGCCGCCAATGGGAACAATGATCAGCACACCCAGGATCAGGGAAAGCAGTACGATCGACCAGAAGATGGTGTGGCTCTCGCTCATCACCAGCATGACCACAAGAACGATAATCGCCAGCGCCAGGCAGGCATTGATCGCATGACGCATGGGCAACATGATCGGCTTGCCGGACATCCGCCCGTCAAGCTTCAGGAATGCAATGATGGATCCGGTAAATGTGATCGCACCAATGGCCACACCAATGGACATTTCCACCAGGGCCTGCCCGGGAATGGATCCCATATTGCCGATACCAAAGGAAGAAGGCGTGTAAAGCGCTGCGGCCGCCACCATCACGGCGGCAAGTCCGACCAGCGAGTGGAACGCGGCAACCAGTTGCGGCATGGCCGTCATGGGAATGCTGCGCGCCGCATAGGCACCGATACCGCCGCCGATGGCAAGGCCAAGAATGATAAGCCCCAGACCACCCATGCTTGGCGTCGCCAGCAGCAAAGTGGTGATGATGGCAAGGCCCATGCCGATCATGCCATAGACATTGCCCTGGCGGCTTGTCGTCGGATGGGACAGGCCGCGCAGTGCCAGAATGAACAGTACACCCGAAACCAGATATAGAAAGGCTGCGAAACTCTCAGACATCAATCAGCCCCTCACTTCTCTTTTTTCTTGTACATGGCAAGCATGCGCTGCGTGACCAGAAAGCCACCAAAAATATTGACCGATGCCAGCACCAGCGCAACAAACCCAAAACCTGTTGCAAGGCCACTTGCGGAAATACCGACCGCCAGCAAGGCACCCACGACAATCACCGAGGAAATCGCATTGGTCACCGCCATCAGCGGTGTGTGCAGGGCCGGCGTCACCGACCACACGACATAATAGCCGACAAAAATGGCCAGCACGAAAATGGCCAGGCGGAAAACGAACGGATCGACCGCGCCACCGCTGACGCCATGCGCTGCTGCGCTGACGGCGTCAGCCACGGCAGGAAGATCGGAAACGGCCTGCCTGACAGCTTCCACTGCCCCGTCCAGACCGTCCATTGCCTTATCGACTGCGGAATTTGCCATCACGCATCTCCCTTTGCGTTATCTGAGCCGCCAAAATTGGGGTGCACAATCTTCCCCCCATCGGTCAGCATGGTGGCTTTCACCAGTTCATCCTCGTGGTTGATCGCAAGCACCTTTGCTTCCTTGTCGATCAGAGTCTCAAGGAATGACAGCAGGTTTTTTGCATAGAGTTGCGACGCGCTGGTGGCCAGGCGCCCGGGAACATTGTTGTAACCGATGACGCGAACACCTTCGACCTCGGCGATCTGACCGGCGATTGCACCTTCGACATTGCCGCCGCGTTCAACCGCCAGATCGACACACAATGAGCCGGGTTTCATCGATTTGAGCATTGCCTTTGTCACCAGCAGCGGCGCCGGCCGTCCGGGGATCAGCGCCGTCGTAATGACGATATCCTGCTTGGATATATGATCGGCAACCAGAGCGGCCTGCTTGGCCTGATATTCCTTGGACATTTCCTTGGCATATCCGCCCGCAGTTTCAGCCGCCTTGAATTCTTCATCCTCAACCGCGACAAATTTTGCGCCCAGAGATGCAACCTGCTCTTTTGCTGCAGGGCGCACATCATTGGCAGACACCGCAGCACCCAGTCGTCTTGCCGTGGCAATGGCCTGCAAGCCGGCAACACCAGCGCCCATGACAAACACCTTGGCTGCAGGCACCGTGCCGGCAGCGGTCATCATCAGCGGCATCGCCCGGTCAAATTCATGCGCAGCGTCAATGACGGCCTGATATCCGGCCAGATTTGCCTGTGACGAAAGCACATCCATAACCTGTGCGCGGGTAATGCGCGGCATCAGTTCCATTGCAAAGCAGGTCAGACCTGCCTTGGCCAGCGCTGCCAGCTCTTTTTCATGGCCATAGGGGTCCATGATGGCCAGCACCGCGGCACCCTTTTTGTAATTCTTGATTTCCGCGTCACTGGGCCGTCGCACCTTGAGCACGATATCAGCGGTTTTGGCGGAAACAGCCGTGCCAAGCTTGGCTCCGGCATTGGCAAACGCATCATCCGGTATGCGCGATGCTGTTCCCGCGCCCTTCTGTACAACAACGTCGAAGCCCAAACCGATCAATTTCTTGACCGTATCAACGGAAGCAGCGACACGCGATTCGTCCGGATGGGATTCTTTTGCGATGAAAACAGTGCTTGCCACTCTTCACTCCTAATTCTCTTGAACCGCATCTACACCATCCGCAGATGGTGCCTGTGCGTCACACCCTTTCCGGGCGCGAACTATTTCAGCAGGTAAAAACCAACTGCGAAAAGGATGATTGCAGCAAGCGTTCCACCGATGAAACCAGCCGCCGTGAAAAAGCCGATGGCCATTCCCACCATGATCACGATGCAGCCAAGTGTTCCATATTTGGCCAGCGCCAAAAACCGCTCATAGGTTTTCTCGTGTTCCGGATAATCCATCTCGGCGCCCATTTCGACGGGTCCGGTATTTTGTTCAGCCATTGAGATACTCCCCTGCCAAGGTGGCGCTGCCCGAGAATTTGTCGCGGACAGCTATCGCTATAAATCCTGTTGCAATCAAGTCGGAAACGAAGGTTTCCTGTTGGGCAACCAACCTGTTGGCATCGAATACACAATGCAGCCCGGCAGGGCAAGTCATCTGGTTCCTCAGGCTGCCTGAAGGTAACGGGCTGTTGGCAGAATGGTCAAAGGCATCATGCCCAGTTCTTCCAGCGGCGCAAACATCATACGCCTCTCAAAGGGTTGCGATTTGAAGAACGGATAGCGTTTATAGACCTTTGGAAGTTCGACGGGAACGTGCGTCGACATCAGGGTCAAATCCGTATTGTAACCGCCGCAGCCCGATTGCGGTGCGACAATCTGCGTCGACCTGAACACCCGCCGATAGAATGCCGCATGTTGTGGCGGGATCAGCGAAAGACAATAATCCGCATTAAAATAGTCCGTCGCCATGGTGGCAATGCGCAATGTCAGAAACGGCAGTGCCGGAAGATGGTCAAAAAGATCAGGATCCGAAGCATGGCGCACCGGGTCGATCAACGACATGCCTGCATCCAGAAGACTGTTGACGGTATCGGGGAAGACCTTGCCCGATATGCTGACGCGGTGAGTCGGCGTTACATGATGAATACGAATGGTGCTGATCAGTTTTTCATCATAATAGATGCCGAATACATAGGCATGCGAATCAAAATCGATTTCATCGATCAACATGTCGCCCTTGATCGGCAAAATGTCGGCCTTCTTGTAGGCCTTGTGGCGCAATCGCGCCACGTCTTCCATATCTTCTGCGCTGGTAATCCGCCGATATTCGACTTCATCCATCACATGGATCAACTTATTTGTAAAATCTGTCAATCCGCCAATTGCCTGAACCATATTCCGCGCCCCTGTCACATGGTTAATCACAAGTTAACAATACCCGAACAATTCAAATTGTTAAAGTTATATAGCCATTAACTTCCCATTAAGGTTAACGGCGGTTTTAGGCAAAAGTGTGCGGAAGTTGTATTCGAACCTGTTTGGGGGAAGCAGTCGGGGCGCCGTGAAATCAGGTACTTGCCGGATCAGGGCGTAAATTCGCTTTGGCCAAGATGCGTTTATGGCAGCCGGTTAGACGACTTTGCATCGACCAGTCACGCATTATCGGGTGCAACCGGAAAGATCAGCAGGCATTCAGGGGGAATTCAGGGGGAATTTCAGATGTGGATCACAATGTGCGCTTGCCTTGAAACGTCAGGCGCTTCAAGGCCCAATCGACCATCCCGCGGACAGGCCGAAAACACGAACGTCGGCCCCTGCCGTGTCAAAGGGCAGAGGTGCCGTTCAACTGATCGCTGAAGGCCGGTCGTCTTCAGTCCGCTGCCCGTTTTTGTGTCGCGGGCTTGTTGTTCATGGTCCTGATCCGCTCCTTTGCGGACATGCTGCTGGAGGTCAACTCACATATGCCGCTGGTGGGCATGGGCATGCCGAAAATGAAGCCCTGAATCAGATCCGCGCTGTTTGTTGAGCGGATCATTTCCAGTTGGTCCTCTGTCTCGACGCCTTCCACAACAATCTCAAGGCCAAGTTCCCTCGACAGATGCACGACGCCCTTCAACAGTTTGAACGTGCGCTGATCCTCGGTGATATTGGATACAAATGAGCGATCAATCTTGACCTTGTTGAGCGGCAGAAGATTCAGGTAACTCAGACTGGAATATCCCGTGCCGAAATCATCGATTGCCACTGTGACGCCCTTGGAGCGCAGTTCATCCAATATCGCCTTGGCCTTGCCCATATCCTGAACAAAGGCGCTTTCGGTCACTTCCACCTGCAGACGGTTGGCATTCAGACCGGATGCATCAAGCGCCTCGCTTACCATGGCGATAATGCCCTTGTTGCGCAGATCATTGGCTGACAGATTGACCGACACGGCGGCGCCATTCGGCCAGGTGGCACAATCGCGGCAGGCCACTTCAAGCATAAAGCGGGTCAGATCGCCGACAATGCCCATTTCTTCAGCCAATGGAATATATTGTGCCGGTGATACGGCGCCAAAGTCGGGATGATACCAGCGCGACAAGGCTTCACAACAGGCAACCTGAATGGTGTCCACGGTGAACATTGGCTGGTAGACGACGGAAAAGGACTTTTCCCGGACAGCATCGCGCAGCGCCGATTTAAGCTTCTGACGCAATGTGTATTTTTCATCCATCTCATCGGCAAAGATGGTCCAGCTGTTCTTGTCGTTGTGTTTGGTCTCATAGAGCGCCAGATCGGCTTTGATCTGCAGATCATCCAGTTTGAAGTCGGCTTTGGAGGCAATCACGACGCCCGCGCTGACACTCACAAACAGCTTGTTTCCGTTAACCAGATAGGTGCCACGCACCGCGTCAAACATATTCTGCATGATCTCTGCGACATGCGCCTTGCCACGCAGATTGCGAATGAACAGAACAAATTCGTCGCCACCAAAGCGCGACAAGGCCATATTGCTGTCTGCAATGCCGGTTAGCCGCGCGGAAATGGCGCAAAGCAGGCGATCGCCGGTCAGGTGACCATTGGTATCATTGACATGTTTGAAGTCGTCAATGTCCATTACCACGAGAGCATATTTCTCATTTTCCGCCATATCGGCGATATGCTGGTCGATGATTTCTGAAAAATACCCGCGATTGGGCAGTCCGGTCAGACTGTCGTAGCGTGCCATATGCACAATTTTTTCTTCAGCCCTGATGCGTGCCGTAACATCTTCAAAAATCAGCACAACGCCCTTGTCCGTGCGGCGTTTCGCCGTGAACTCGAGATAGAGTTCATCCTTGAAGCAGATGAGTGCGCGCTTCTGGCTGCCATCAATCAACGCATCAAGCTGTTGCTTGATCAAATTTGCCCGTTTCTTGTTGACGACCGAGCGACCGACACCGAAACGAAGCACTGCTCCAAGCGTATGGTTGCGCAGAGATCCGCGATCGGGAACAGACAACAGCTCTGCGGCCTTCTTGTTGGCCACCACGATACGGTTGTTTTCATCCAGCATGAACAGACCATGCGGCATATTGTTGAGCGCGGCATTGAAACGGTCGGCAATAATGGCAATCTCGCGATGGCTCATGACGTTGTCATAGAGAAATTCGCGCACCCCATTGGCCATGGATCGCGTTGTGGCAACCAGAGGCACGATGAGCAAAGCCAAAATGGCCATATAGATGTCGCCCACCAGCAGCAGGCTCAACGTGATCGGCAGGCAAGCGGCCAGCGATATGATATCGACATTGATTTTGGAGCCAAAATTGCGACCGACGACAGACACCATGGCTCCAAGCGTCACCGAAAGCGCTGCAATTTCTGCAAACGTGTCACCACTGACCAGAAATGCATAACCGGTAATTGCACCCAAAGTCAGTGTTACCAGACCGGTACTGGCAATATAGAGCCACTCCCAATTGGCAATTGTTTCGCGATCACCTGGGGAAAATTCGACCTTGTCGAATCTGTTCATCAAGACAACACGTGCGAGCCAGAGCGTAAAGATCACGCCGCCAAATGCAAGGTAAGCCGGATCCATGAGCTTGAAAAAGATCAGCAGACACGTCACCAGATGGGCGATCATGCCAGCACCCAGAGTCATTCGGTTTCCGTAAAGAGAACGGACAAACGACAGATAGACATCTGTCGGAATTTGCCCTCGTGTCTTTTCGCCCATCAACACCTTCCTTAGAGATATCAAAAATTTACAGCAAAAGCATTAAGGAAGGTTTTATAAAAATAAAACCATAGGTTGTATAACATTAAATAGAACAATACCTTACGGACAAATGGATTACACGAATTCCCATCAGGTTTTAGGCTGGCTTATTCTGCCGCCTGCCTGACTTCACCAGCAGCAAAGGCTGCTTTCAGCGCGCTCACTTCGGCATGCGTTTCCACAATGCTGCGCTGTTTTACATGACCATAACCACGGATGCGCTGCGGGTATTGCAACAGATGGGTGGCCGCCTGATAATTTGCCGATGTGATATCCGGACCGACTTCCTCAAGCAACGCCTCATATGCGATCAGCAATTGCTGCTCCTGGCGACGCTCTTGCTGGTAGCCAAAGATATCGAATGGTGAACCGCGCAAAGTCCGCATGGCAGCAAGGACAGGGAACAATTTCATCATCCACGGACCAAAGCGACGTTTGCGCACATGCCCGTTTGCGTCCTTTTCGGACAGGACTGGTGGCGCCATGTGGAACTCGAGCCTGTCCCAGCTGTCAAACTGGTTGGACAATTGCGCCTTGAAACTGCCGTCACTATAGAGCCGCGCAACCTCATATTCATCCTTGACCGCCATCAGCTTGAACAGATTGCGGGCGACCGCATCGCTCAAGGCCCCAGCCTCGCCGTTGAGTTTTTCATCAATCGCCCTGATTCTGGCGATCTGCCTCGCATACCGATCGGCATAGGATTTGCTCTGATAGGCGGTCAGGAACTGAATCCGTCTTTCAACGCGCTCATCAAGGGTCTGTGACAATTCATGTGTGCGCACCGGTGTGCGCGCAGCATTCATCATATCTTTGACAATGGCCGGGTCATGAGCAGCGCGGCGCCCCCAACGAAAGGCGGCAATATTCATGTCCGTGGCCTGTCCGTTCAACCGGATCGCCTGCTCGATGGTCTCTGCGGCAAGTGGCAGGCCTCCGCGCTGACAGGCGATTCCCAACAGGAACATATTGGCAGCAATGGCATTGCCAAACAGCAGATTTGCCGCTGCAGTACCATCAAAGAAGATGGTCCGTTCCTCGCCTGCCGACCTGACAACGGCTCGTTTCAACCGCTCGACGGGCAGTGAAAAATCGGCATTGCGGGCAAAATCGCCAGGCATGACCTCGGCCGTATTGGCAACAAAAAGCGTTCCACCCTCCTTGACCGCAGCCAGAACCTTGCGTGAACCGGAGACCACCAGATCGCAACCCAGTATCAGATCCGCCTTGCCAGCCGGCACCCGGATGGCTGCGATGTCTTCGGGCCTTGCCGCAATGCGCACATGGGAATAGACCGCACCACCCTTTTGCGCCAGACCAGCCATATCGATCATGCCGCATCCCTTGCCTTCCAGGTGAGCGGCCATACCCAAGATGGCTCCAATGGTCACGACACCGGTTCCACCCACGCCGGTGATGACGCAGGCCCAGCCATCTTCATTCAATGTCGATTGCGGGATCGGCAGGCCTTCCAGCGGATCACTGCTGAGCGCTGCCGCCTTGGCTTTTTTGATTTTACCGCCATGAACGGTCACAAATGAGGGGCAGAAGCCTTCAACACAGGAAAAATCCTTGTTGCAGCTTGATTGATCGATGCGCCGCTTGCGTCCGAACTCCGTCTCAACGGGCTGAACCGAAACGCAATTGGACTGGATGCCGCAATCGCCGCAGCCTTCGCACACCAGTTCGTTGATGATGACGCGCTTGTCCGGATCTGGATAGGTGCCACGCTTGCGCCTGCGGCGTTTTTCCGCAGCACAGGTCTGGTCATAGAGCAGAACCGTCACGCCCTTGACGGTGCGCAATTCACGCTGCACGGCATCCATTTCGAGGCGGTGATGAAAGGTCACCCGGTCCGGCCAATCCATGCCGGTCGGGTATTTGTCCGGTTCGTCCGATACAACCGCAATGCGATCAACACCCTCGGCGCGAACCTGCCGTGCAATGGCATCAACCGTCAGACCACCCTCGTGATGCTGACCGCCGGTCATGGCCACCGCATCATTGAACAGGATCTTGTAGGTGACGTCAGACTTGGCAGACAGGGCAAAACGCAGGGCAAGAATGCCCGAGTGATTATAGGTGCCATCGCCGATATTCTGGAAAATATGCTCGGTATTGGTAAAGGGCTGCTGGCCAACCCATTGCGCACCCTCCCCGCCCATCTGGGTGAAACCCTGCGTATCGCGATCCATCCATATGGCCATGAAATGGCAACCGATCCCTGCTGCTGCCTTGGAGCCTTCGGGCACTTTGGTTGAGCTGTTGTGCGGGCATCCCGAACAGAAATAGGGTGTGCGCACGGCAATATCACCCATGTCTGCAAGCATCGCCTGGGATTGGCGTATGCGCTTGACCCGCTGGTCAATTTGTTCTGAAGGACCGATCACCCGCAAGATACGCTCACCGACCGCAACGGAAATATCGTTGGGATCCAGCGCGCCCTTGACCGGAAACAGCCAATTGTCATGCTCATCGCGTTTGCCGACAATGACGGGTTGTTGCGCGCTGCCATAGAGTTCCTCGCGCAATTGCGACTCGATCAGCGAACGTTTTTCCTCGACGACGATCACCATCTCAAGACCTTCGACGAAAGCGCGAAAATCTTCAAAGCCCAACGGCCATGGTGCCGCGATCTTCATCAATCGCACGCCCAGCCGATTGGCTTCGGCTTCATCAACGCCCAGATCATTGAGGCTTTGGCGCACGTCGAGATAACTCTTGCCGACACTGATGATGCCCAGCTTGGGGTTTGCTCCGCCTGAAAATACAATGCGGTTAAGCCCATTGGCGCGGATGAATGCGCTGGCGGCAGCCCGCTTGTATTCGTGCAGACGCGCTTCCTGAGCGAGAAAATCCAATTCACCGGCGCGGATATTCAACCCACCCGGTGGCATGTCGAATTCCGGCAGAATGATTTTCAGGCGGTCCATTCCCGCTTCGACCGACTGAGTTGATTCAACATTGTCCTTGACGCATTTGAGCGCTGCCCAGGTTCCGGCAAACCGTGACAGTGCAAAACCATACAATCCGTAATCAATGATCTCCTGAACACCGGCAGGATTGAGAATCGGAATCATCGTGTCGACAAACAGAAATTCCGTCTGATGGGCATTGGTGGAGGATTCGGCGGTATGGTCGTCTCCCATCAGCGCCAGAACGCCGCCATGCCGCGAACTGCCGGAAAGATTTGCGTGGCGAAAGACGTCACCCGATCGGTCAACACCGGGCCCCTTGCCGTACCAAAGTGAAAACACCCCGTCATATTTACCATTGCCGTCAAGCTCGGCCTGCTGGGTTCCCCAGCATGCCGTGGCGGCCAGTTCCTCGTTCAATCCGGGCTGAAAGGTAATGTCGCTGGCAGCAAGTTGCCGACCGGCCTGGAACAATTGCTGATCGAGCGCACCCAGTGGGGAGCCCCTGTAACCGGACACAAACCCTGCCGTATTGAGGCCCGCCCTGCGGTCCCTCTCCTTCTGCATCATGAGCATCCGCACGACAGCCTGCGTGCCGGTCACGAAGATCCGTTCCTTGTTCAGATCGAATTTGTCGCCAAGCGAGACGTCATGCAATGTCATTCGATTCTCCTCAGCACCGCGATAGTGCTGCTCAACAGATAGCCATTCAGGTTACAAACGTCCGCCGCGCCGCTGCATCATCAAAAATGTGTCCTGGGAATATTCCGACCGCTGAAACCACATATAGGCTTCGCGGCGGTATTCCATATAGGAATCGAGGATTAACTTGAATCGCGCATTTTTGGCTGAAATCTCTTCGTAGATTGCTTCCGATGCGACAAAACACGCCTCGAGAATATCATGGGTATAGGGTCGCAAGATCGTGCCTTCAGCAACAAGTTTTCTCAAGGTCGGCGGATTGAGCGTGTCATAGCGCGCCATCATGGTCACATTGGCCAGCGCCGAAGCACTGCGGATTGCCGCCTTGTAGGGATTTGGCAAAGCATCCCAGCTTTGCAGGTTGATCATGTTCATCAATGCAACGCCGCCTTCCCACCAGCCGGGGTAATAATAGTAATTGGCGACCTTGTTGAAGCCCAACCTTGCATCATCATAGGGGCCGACAAACTCGGCAGCATCAATCGTGCCTTCCTTCAATGCCTCGTAGATATCACCGCCGGCAAGGAACTGCGGCACGGCACCAATTTTTTTCAGGATCTGGGCGCCCAAACCGCTGATGCGGATCTTCAGACCCTGCATATCTTCCAGCGAATTGATCTCCTTGCGGAACCAGCCCCCCATTTGCGCGCCAGTGTTTCCAGCAGGAAAACTGATGATGTTGTACTCGCTGTAAAATGCCTCCAGAAGCTGCATGCCATCACCCTCATAGAGCCATGCATTGGTCATGCGCTGGTTGAGGCCGAAGGGCAGACCCGTTCCAAAGGCAAAGGTCGGATCCTTGTCGACAAAATAATAGGACGCCGTATGGGCCATGTCGATCAAACCATTTTGCACGGCATCCAGCTCGCCCAATGATTCCACGATCTCGCCAGGCGCATGAACCTGAATGTCAAACTGCCCGTCTGTGACCTCGCGCACGGAATCGGCAAAAACGTGGGCTGCGCCGAATATCGTATCAAGCTGCTTTGGAAAACCTGACACCAGACGCCAGTTCACCTTGGGCCTTGTCTGCGCAATCGCCGGGCTTTGCAACGCCAGGGACGCCGTGGCTCCGGCACCGGCTACACCCAGAGTTCTGATAAATGAGCGGCGTTGCATGTAAGTGCTCCTGCTGAAATATGCATCTGTCCGTGTGAAGAGAAACAACCCACGACGCGAACCAGAAACAGGCTACACTTTGTTATCGTCCTTGCAAAGAATTCACAGCGCCTTTGTACAAAAGATCAGGCAAAATCAGGCGTCTGCCGCCTTGTACTGAAAGAGCAGAGCACTCGGTTGGGTGCTGTTGGCATCACGATCAGGACTTGAGTGGTGAGGTGGACTGGCGAATACGCATTTCCGGCCTGATCAGGCGCAAGCCGTCCGCATCCGTCGATCCATTGAGCTTGTCGAGCAGGGCCCGGGCGGCCATGCGGCCGACTTCGGACTGACCGTTCCATACCGTCGTCAGGGCCGGCGTTGCAATGGAGGCCTCCTCCAGATCATCATATCCGGTAACCGAAATATCCTTTCCCGGGACAAGGCCCGCTCTGGCAATGCCGCTCATCAGACCAATGGCAACCAGATCATTCCAGCACACGGCAGCGGTGGGCTTTTGTGGCAGGGAGAGAAAGTTCACGGCAGCTTCAAAACCTGCCCGCTTGGTGCGCGGACCGGGAATGCGCAGTTTGGGATCCACCTCGATATTGGCCTTCTCCAGCGCTTCGACATATCCGGCATAGCGATGCCGCCCGGTGGAGGTCTGATCGGTACCGCCAACCATCGCAATACAGCGATGGCCAAGGCTGATGAGGTGGTTTGTTGCCAGCGCTATGCCGTAGGCGTCATCGCCACGATAGGTCGGCAAGGTGACATTCTCGATCGACCGGGCAATCAGAATGACCGGCATGTTGTTGTCTTCCGCCAGACGGATATCATCCGGTGGCGTGCCGATTGCCGGGGACATGATGACGCCGTCGGCACCCAGTTGCAGCAATGTTTCGAGGAAATTGCGCTGTTTTTCCACCGAATCATAATGGTTGGACAGGATGAACGTCTGGCGATTGCGATCCAGCTCGCTCTCGATGGCTCTGAGGATCTCGGCATAAAACGGATTCATGATGTCGTGCACGACAACGCCGACAATGCCGGATCGCGATGTTCTCAGGCTGGCGGCGCGACGGTTGTAAATATAACCAAGCGCCTGGGCGCGTTCCTTGATCTTTTCCCGCGTGTTGTCCGCCACCAGCGGACTGTCACGCAGGGCCAAAGAGACCGTCGCCGTGGAAAGCCCCAATGATTCCGCGATCGTTGAAAGTTTTATCTTCTGCGCCAAAACCAACCCTCTTGCCACGCCTGGCAACACAAGATTGCGCGCAGGAACCCATGAACCGAACCTGTGCTTTTAAACGAAATTTCAAATTTTTAAAGTGTTAGATTTCACCAATTGATCGGGCACGGCGCACCGGTCAACAACAATTTGCTGCAGCAAACCGTCTCAGGTGTTTGGCGCAACGCTCGGATCAAGTGTGGAAGCGATATTCTGCTCCACCTTTTTCAACAATCTGATCAGGGTCTTGGTATCCTTGTCATCCAGAGTGCCCAGTGCTCTTTTCTGCGCCTTGCGGACCGCCTTGCGCACCAGCTTCACGGCGTCCTGCCCAGCCTCTGTCAAATGAACATGAGACAGGCGTGCATCCGTCTCCGAACCTCTCTTTTCCACAAACCCCTGCGCCGCCAGCCGGTTGATGGTCTTGGTCATTGTCGGTGCCCGCACCCCCAGCAATTCGGCCATGGCAGTCAGCGAAAGACCATCATTGTCATGCAGCGCGAGGATCACGGAATCCTGACCGGCATAAAGGCCGCAGGACAGCAATTGCCGTGATAACAATGTCCTGGAACAGCGTGCCGTTGCCGTCAGTTGCGGGAAAAGGTCGAATTTGTCCTCGGCACTTTTCCTGCCACCGCCGGCTTTGCCTTTTTTTGCCACTTGGACCTCCATATTTACTTTTGGACAGCAGTTACAGTGGGTCTTTCCAAATACATTACAAACATATACCAGAACAAAAACAGCTTTCAGCCGGATTGTCAAAAACCTGCACCTGTGCGGGTCAGCGAAAAAGCACCAGGCGAACCATGGCCAGACGAATCTGCGCACTGCACTATGTTACGGGCGCTGGCCTGAAACCATGCAAACGATGCTATGGTCCGGCCTGTTGTTCCATTGATCAAACCGGAGACATCAGGCGAAATGCAAAATTCTGCTGCCGAATGGCCCAAACCCCTGTGGGGTGACAATGACCCGCACCTGCAGCCACAGCAACGCGCCGCATGGATCGCTGTCCTGCCCCTCGGCGCCCATGAGCAACATGGTCCGCATCTGCCCTTCGAAACCGATGCGATCATAGCGCAGGCGATTGCCGATGCTGCCGCCACGGCGCTGCCCGCAGACCTGCCGGTTACATTCCTGCCGGTTGAACCTGTCGGCTACTCGCCTGAACATATGGATGTTGCCGGCACCCGCAGCCTGTCCTGGGATGAAGCCATCAGGCGCTGGCTCGCCATTGCCGAGAAATTGCACGCACAAGGCATCCGCAAATTTGTCATGCTCAATGCCCATGGTGGCAATTCGCCCTTGATGACCATTGTGGCGACCGAGGCGCGGGTGCGTTTCAACATGCTTGCCGTGGCAACCGCCTGGACGCGCTTCGGACTGCCCCCGGCCATTGTCTCGCCAAATGAAAAAGCCCTGGGCATCCACGCCGGTGACATTGAAACCTCTGTCATGCTGGCCCTGCGCCCGGATCTTGTCGATATGGGCAAGGCCGAGGATTTTGGCTCCTATCAAGCCCGATTGGCCAAATCGGCGACCCATTTGCGTGCCTATGGGCCCCATGCATTCGGCTGGAAGATGTCCGATCTCAATTCCCGGGGCGCCGCCGGAAATGCACAGGCTGCCACAGCACAAAAGGGACACCTGCTTGTTGAACACTCCGTGCGCGGCCTGCTGGAACTGCTGCGCGACGTGCATGACTTTGATCTTCGCCACTTCGATTGAATGGCTCATTGAATGACTGGTACAAAAGGCAGTCATCCACTATATGCGGCATGACACTCCAGGAGCCCGCCATGAACGAAGCCACCAATCCCATTCCCGTAACGGTCCTCACCGGATACCTCGGTGCCGGCAAGACGACCCTGCTCAATCGGATCCTCTCCGAAAGCCATGGCAAGCGTTATGCCGTCATCGTCAATGAATTTGGTGAAATCGGCATAGACAATGATCTCATTGTGGAATCGGATGAAGAAATCTACGAAATGAACAATGGCTGCGTGTGCTGCACCGTGCGCGGCGATCTTGTCCGTGTCGTGGAAGGTCTGATGCGACGACCCGGCCGGTTTGACGCGATTGTGATAGAGACGACAGGACTGGCCGATCCGGCACCTGTCGCACAGACATTTTTCATGGATGAGGATGTGCGCCGGAAAACCCGGCTTGATGCGGTTGTGGCCGTGGTTGATGCCAAACATCTGCCCTTGCGACTGGCAGACAGCCGCGAGGCGGAAGACCAGATTGCCTTTGCCGATGTCATCCTGCTCAACAAGACCGATCTGGTGGATGAGGAATCGCTGCTGAAGATCGAGACAACCATAAGGTCCATCAATCCATCGGCGCGCATTCATCGCACCGAACGCGCCCGGATCGAGCTGGACAAGGTCCTCGACCGTGGCGCCTTCGATCTGCAGCGCGCGCTGGACAATGACCCGCATTTTCTCGACCATGACCACCCCGATCATGCGTGCACGCCCGATTGCGATCATGACCATGGGCATGACCATGGGCACGATCATGGGCACGATCATCACAGCCACGACCATAAGGACGAGCACGGGCATCATCATCCCGTTGCTGATATTCACGACACCAGCGTGCAGTCCATTTCACTCAGGGCCGGCCCACTTGTTCCCGACCGGTTCTTTCCCTGGATCCAGAAAACCACCCAGATGGAAGGGCCGAATATTCTGCGCCTGAAAGGCATTATTGCCTTTGATGATGATGAAGAGCGCTATGTGGTGCAGGGGATTCACATGATTGTCGAAGGTGACCACCAGCGCCCATGGAAACCGGACGAAAAACGCGAAAGCCGGATCGTCTTCATTGGCAGGGACCTGGATCCGGAAAGGCTCAAACGCACATTCGAAGCCTGCCAGGCGAAATAACAACAAGCGTTCCCGCAAGATTGCAGAGCAATTTTGCGACACGATAACCCGGAAAACAGGATCAAACATGCCGACACTGGCGCCTCTCGACCTTGACGGCCATTGCATGGCTGCCGCCTTTCTGGGCGACGTTCCCTATTTCGCGCTGGCCGATGGCAGCCTTCACTGGCTCGACCACGGACACAAGACCACCCAACTCCATGACGGACTTCTGTGCATCGCGGCAGAGCTTCAGGGCGACAGCTTTGTCAGTGGCGGTGAAGATGGCCGTATTGTCCGCTTCCACAACGATGGCAGCGCAGAAACATTGGCCGAAAACCCCGGCAAATGGATCAACTGCATCGCCAGCGGCCCGCAATCCTCCATTGCCTATGGCGTTGGCCGATCATCATTCGTACGCACAAGCGACGGCACCATCGTCGAATTTGCCGAAGAGCGCACCGTGGAAGGACTGGCATTTGCCCCCAAGGGCATGCGCATTGCAGCCGCACGCTACAATGGCGTTTCGCTGCATTGGCCTGCTGCTCGCGCGGCGGCACTGGATCTTGAATGGAAGGGTGCCCACGCACAGGTGACATTTTCACCCGACGGCAATTATGTCGTCTCCGTCATGCAGGAAAATGCCCTGCACGGCTGGCGTCTCAAGGATGGCAAACACATGCGCATGACGGGCTATCCTGCAAAGGTGCGATCCATCAGCTGGAGCGCAAAGGGCAAATGGCTGGCATCATCGGGCGCGCCGGCGGCCATTGTCTGGCCATTCACCGGCAAGGAAGGCCCCATGGGCAAGGCGCCGCTGGAGCTTGGCACCAGAGGAGACACGATGGTCACCAGTGTGGCCTGCCATCCCAGTGATGATGTCGTTGCCATTGGCTATGCGGACGGAATGATTATCGCCGCCCGGTTCAACGATCAGAAAGAAGGCTTGCTGCGGCGCGGTGGCAAGGGTGCCATCAGCACCATGAACTGGAACAAACGCGGCATGCAGCTTGCATTCGGCGCGCAGACAGGGGAATGCGGCATCATCGATCTCGCAGGTTAAAGATACTTGTCTGGAATCGACTTCAATGATCTTATGAGGAGATATTTGAACTTGTGAGAAAATATTTCCGGCAATCCGAAGGGGCCGACTGGCAGAGTTTGCCAACGGGACTGCCAGCTGGAACAAAGCGATCGGGGCATTTCGGGCACCCGGCGCACCCGGTCGAAGGACAGTATCCACGTGCACGATTCTTCCCTCATGACAGCAAGGCAAAGTGAAAAACAGGCAGAACCCTGCACGATCAGCCTTTCATCCAACGCCGCAAGTCTCAGACAAAACCTGTTCTCCGATTCCCGAACACGTACCGACCGGGACAATGTGGTCCGCCTGTCGTTTGACAATAGTGCAGGCCGCGGATTGCTTGACTTCATCGAATTCAATCCGGATTTCAACATCATCGTCAGCGATTGTTTCTGGGCCCAGGCCGGCTTTATCAAATATGCCGGCGAAGGCTGGGTTCGGTTCAATTTCTGCATTGATGCAACCGCCTGTTTCGATTTCGAAGACCATGGCAGCTTCGAATTGCGAGGACAGGAATTGCGGGTTTTCTACCAACCGGAGGGCGTCGATTGCGGTCACCGGATTGATGCAGGCGGGCGCTCCATCTGTGTCACCATTTCCGTCAAACGGCCCTACCTGGAGACAATCATCGGCAAGGCCCTCGACCTCTCACCTGCGCTTGCATCGCGAGATGCGACAGATGGTTTCTTTTTCAAACGCTATGAACTTGCACCCGCTTCCTTGCGTGCTGTCGCCGATCTTCTGAGAATGCGACACCGCGGAACACTCAGGTTGCTCTATGCAAAGGCGAAATCCGAGGAACTTCTGGTTACGGCATTGTCTGGCGTGCAAATCGACGACACGCCAAGAGCACAACCGCTTTTGCGCAGCACCGATCGCCAACGCATTTCCGAGGTGCGGGAAATACTGGATGGACAATTTGCCGATCCACCCTCTGTATCCGCTCTTGCCCGGCGCTTCGGCATCAATCGCAACAAGCTGGCCTATGGGTTTCGCGCGATGAACAATCGTTCCATGGGTGAATATATTTGCGAAAAACGTCTGGAGACGGCCTGGAGCCTGCTTCTGGACACGGACATGCCGGTCACGCTTGTTGCCAATGAAGTGGGTTACGCCCATGTGCAGAGCTTTTCGACCGCCTTTCGTCGCCGTTACGGATTCTCGCCCCGTTCCCTTCGCCACAATCCAACCGCTGATTAATGACAATCGCATAAGAAGCCGTGCGGCTGGCCTAAGACAGGGGCCTCTGGTGATGGCAACGTCTGACCGAAAATTCATGAAGGTTGGGGAGACGAGAAATTGGCGAACAAGGCAGAAAAAATCAATTTTGTGCTGGTGCATGGGTCGTGGCACGATGGTCATTCCTGGCGCCACGTGGAAGAGCATCTCAGGCGTGCCGGCCACACCACACAGGCCCCCACCCTGCCAGGGCGCGGGGAAGGAGGCGCCGACATCACATTTCAGGACTGCGCCGACACTGTAGCCAATGCTGTCATGACGGCCGGATTGACCGATATCGTTCTGGTCGGACACAGTGCCGGCGGGGCTGTCATTCGCAAGGCAGCGGAACAATTGGCCGACCGGATCAAGAGGATGGTCTATATTTCACCACTGCTATCAAAGAACGGCGAATCGATACTCGCCGCGGTTCCTCCCGATTACGCCGCATTGTTCCGGGATATGGCTGCGCAATCAGCCGACAATACCGTGTTTCCGCCCTGGCCGGTGTGGCGTGACGGCTTCATCGGCGATGCCGACGAGGCAACGGCAAGAGCCGCTTTTGATGAATTGCACCCCGAACCCTTCGCGCCGATTGACGAGCCGATCGATCTTTCCCTGTTCGAGACGCTGCAACTCCCGGCGAGCTACATCAATCCGACGGAGGATGTCGTTTTTCCAATTGGTGAATGGGGATTTTTTCCGCGCATGTATCAGGTCGTCGCACCATGCCGCCTTGTACAGATGAGCGGCGGGCACGAGGTCATGTATTCAGACCCCGAAGCGCTGGCAAAGGCACTGATCATTGCAGGCCGCAACTGAGCGGGCGCAAAATTTTGTCAAACCCTGAAACATGCCCGGCAGGACCATACTGCCGGGCATAGCAATTCGATAATCCCTAAGCTCAGATCACGTAGGATTTCAGCGGTTCGAAGCCGTTGAATGCCACAGAGGAATAGGTGGACGTGTAGGCCCCCGTACCCTCGATCAGCACTTCATCGCCAATGGTCAGCGTTATCGGCAGCGGATAGGGGTTCTTTTCATACATGACGTCGGCGCTGTCACAGGTCGGACCGGCCAGCACGCAGGGTTCAAGAGCATCTGTGTCCCTGTTGGTGCGGATCGGATAGCGGATGGCTTCATCCATCGTTTCGGCCAGACCACCAAATTTGCCGATGTCGAGATAGACCCAGCGCATTGCGTCCTCTTTGGACTTTTTGGATATCAGCACGACTTCCGTCTTGATGACCCCGGCGTTGCCAACCATGGCACGTCCCGGCTCAATGATGGTTTCCGGAATCCGGTTGCCGAAGTGTTTGCTCAGCGCGCAAAAAATGGCCTCTCCATAGGCTTCTGCCGATGGAATATCCTTCAGGTAGCGGCTGGGGAAACCACCACCGAGATTGACCATTTTCAGCACAATGCCGTCTGCTGCCAAAGTTTCAAAGACGCCGCGCGCATCACCCAGAGCGCGGTCCCAGGCATGCACGTCCGTCTGCTGCGAGCCGACATGAAATGACACGCCATAGGGCTCCAGCCCAAGTGCATAGGCATGACGCAGCACATCGGCAGCCATGGCCGGCACACAGCCAAATTTGCGTGACAAGGGCCATTCGGCGCCTTCACCATCAGTCAACACACGACAGAACACCCGCGATCCGGGCGCAGCGCGTGCAATCTTTTCGACCTCTTCGGCGCAATCGACAGCAAACATTTTGACACCCAGCGCAAAGGCGCGGGCAACATCACGTTCCTTCTTGATCGTATTGCCGAAGGAAATGCGCTGCGGCGTGGCACCGGCTTCCAGCGCCATTTCGATCTCTGTCACCGACGCCGCATCAAAACTTGAACCCATGGCTGCAAGCATCCGCAAGATCTCAGGTGCGGGATTGGCCTTCACAGCATAATAGATTGCACTGCCAGGCATTGCTCTTTTGAATGTTGAAAAATTGTCGCGAACGACATCCAGATCAACAATGAGGCAAGGACCATCTGGTCGTCGTGTATTGAGGAAGTCTATAATACGTTCAGTAGTCATCGGTTTCTCCCAACGAGATCCGGTCTGATCCGGACGACAAAGGCAAGCGATCACCCTTCGCGGAACCGATCGGTGGAAAACCGGCTCAACAAATGCATGGTCGATGCGACGATGGAACAACGGGCCCGATCAGGGTCCGTACGCTCCGGCTTTGTCTGCCTTGGATTGGATGGGAGTCCCAACCGCACTTCCGGCAATGAGGGTGTGCCTCTGCAGTAACCCCGGCTTATGGACAGCCGGCAGACACCATAAAGGCCCGCACCGTCGTTGCTTCAAGATGTCCTCGCACTGGCGGTTGGCCGACAGAACGACTGGAGGGGTTAGCTCCAGGTACCATACCGAATTCCTCACCTTATCGAGGGTCGGCGGACACCCACAGGCACGTGCGACTTTGGGCAAGGGCGACATAAGGCTTTGCGGCGTCACAATCAAGCGGTTTTTATGTAATATCTGAAGAAACCCGTTGAAGCTGCCATTGCATCCATATGGACAATGCCGCGCAAATGAGAAAAAATGAACGACAACCTCAAACCAGTTCAAAAATAAGAGACAATGTCCCATGAATCAGGTGCGACCCGACCGCTTCAATGCGTTTCTTGACAGTGATGGCCCTATGATCGAACCGGTCGCCGGTGGGCCACTCAGCCAGATGACTCTGGCGATCAAGGATATTTATGATGTTGCCGGTTACAAGACCGGCTGCGGCAATCCGCAAAAACTGGCCGAAGCCAGCCCGGCAACACGAACGGCTCCCACAGTGCAGGTTCTTCTGGATGCCGGTGCGCAATTCATTGGCAGAACCCAGACGGACGAATTGACCTTTTCCCTGAACGGCGAAAACGCACATTACCCGCGGCCCATCAATCCGGCTGCGCCGCAGCGCATCACCGGCGGATCGTCTTCCGGCTCCGCCGCCGCTGTTGCAGGCGGCCTTGCAGATATGGCTGCCGGTTCGGACACCGGCGGATCCATCCGCGCACCAGCCTCCTATTGCGGATTGATTGGTCTGCGCACAAGCCAGGGCGCCATTTCGCTTGAAGGCGCCATGCCGCTGGCCGCCAGCTATGACACATTTGGCTGGTTTGCCCGCGACATGGAACTCTATGAAAAAATCGCTGCGCTGCTGCTGCCAGCATCCTCCACCGTCTTTGGCCGGGTGCTGCGGCTCAGCGAATTGGACAATCTGCTGGCTGGCCCCGCAGAAAAAGCAGCCTTCGAGAGCGCATTTCAGTCCGTCGAACGGGTGGTCGGAACTGCCAGACCCGCGACTTTGACCGCCATGGACATCGATCAGCGTTACTGGTGCTTTCGCAAAACCCAGTCCTATGAGGCCTGGCAATATCACGGACCATGGATTTCTGCCGCCGAACGCCATCTGGGACCGGGTGTCGGCGAACGTTTTGCCTATGGCAGCACGATTGATGATCAGAGCTACCATGCGGAAATGGTAAAACGGGCAGAACTGACGGATGAACTGCATCAATTGCTGGCAGACGATGGCCTGATCATCATGCCGACAGTACCGGGCGCCGCCCCCGAAGCAAAGGCTCCTTTTGAATCCATGCAGGCCTATCGCGAACAGGCCCTGCGACTGCTGTGTCATTCCGGTCTGTCCGGTCTGCCGGAACTCTCCCTGCCCCTGTCATCGGTGCAGGGCGCACCATTCGGACTGTCCCTGCTTGGACCACGCGGCTCCGACCGTGCCTTGCTGGCATTGGGCAAGCGCATCCTTCAGGCATCATCGGCCAACAATGCAAACGGGACCGTCTGATGGATACATTGACGCGCATTCGCGCCTTTATCGATGTTGTCGAAGCGGAGGGTTTTTCCGCCGCCGCCAGAGCCAATGGACGCTCCAAGGCGCTTTTGTCCAAATATGTGCGTGAACTGGAAGATGACCTTGGGGCGCTTCTTCTCAACCGTACGACACGCCAGTTTTCGCTGACCGAGATCGGCCACACCTATTATCGCACCGCCACCGACATTCTCAGGGAAATTGACAATCTGGCCGATCTGGTGCGCGAAACCAGCACGGACCTGAAAGGCACGGTGCGCGTTTCAGCGCCCAGAACCTTTACCGATGCCGATATCGGCCGTTCGATGATCGACTTTGCGCTTGCGCACCCGGATATCAAACTGGAGATTACCTCGGACGACCGCTTTGTCGATCTGGTCGAAGAGGGTTTCGATGTGGCCATTCGCATCACCAGCCTTGCCGATTCCGGTTTGATTGCCCGCAAGCTGGCCCCCTTCAAGGTCTATTTTTGCGCCAGCCCCGAATTCATCCGCTCCCATCCGGAATTGAAGGTCCCTGCGGATCTGGCCAAGGTTCCCTGCATCACCGATACCAACAGTCGCTTTTTGAGCAATTGGCGTTTTGCCGGGGAAAACGGCGTCTTGGAGACCGTGACTGTCAAAGGGCCGATCGAGGTCAACAGCCCCTATGCCAGCATGCGGGCCGCAAGGGCCGGACTGGGCGTATCAATGGTGCCGGATTTCATTGCCTGGCCGATGCTCAAAAGCGGAGAGATTGTCTCGCTGTTTGAAGACCGGATTCCAGACAACGCAGGAATCTATGCGGTTTATCCACACCGGCGCTACCTGCCGGCCAAGGTGCGTGCCTTTGTCGATTATCTTGCCGACTGGTTCAAAAAAAATCCCGGATATTGCGATCCCTGATTTACCATTCACTGGCATATTCGCTCACTACATATTCAAAAGAATCATTTACAACAAACCATGTCCCAATCCGGCCTTTTTTTTCTGGCAAATGGTTTTCCTTAAAGGGGAATCGCGCTGATGATGAAACACTTCAATCTGTTGAAATTTGGCTTGATTCCAGCTTCCTTCCTGATGATATCAACAGGATCGGCCCATGCCCACCCGCATGTCTATGCCGAAGCCCGACTGGAAGTTGTCATAGGCAATCAAGGAACCGTTGAGGAATTGCGCCATGTCTGGCGCTTTGACGACCTGTTTTCCTCCACCATTCTTCTTGATTTTGATACCAACGCCAATTTGAAGCTGGAATCGAGCGAATTGCTTGAAATTGGCACTGTGGTCCGCAATTCTCTGGCTGATTATGACTATTACACCGCCATCAGCCACGATGGCCAGGCGGTAAAAATCCTGCCACCGGATGCAATCCATGTTGACTTTCAGGACGGCCAGATTCTGATGTTTTTTGCGGTTCGGCCCGAGACGCCATTGCCCTTGCAAGGGCTTTTGAGTTTTGGTGCCTATGATCCAACCATGTATGCGGCACTCGACTTTCTCAGCGATGATGATCTGGTCGTCGACGGCCTGCAGCCAGGCTGCAGCAAGGCGATCATTCGCCCCGATCCTGACGATGTCATGGCGCAGAATCAAGCGACGCTGACGGAAGCATTCTTCAATGATCCGCAAGGCAACGACATTTCCAAACTCTTCGCGACACGGCTTGAATTGACATGCTGAACAGGCATCTGCGGCGATCCATTATCATTGCCCTGTGCATGCTGATCCTGCCCTTCGTGTTGACGCCGGTGCTGGCGCAATCGTCCCTGGGCATCGGCACAGCCGAACCGGCATTCAATGGCGGCGGGTTTTTCTCTTCGCTTTTCGGCTGGGTCAACGCTCAGCAGCAGGCCTTCTACCGATCCCTGTCCACAACCTTGAAGGCGATGCGCGAAGACCCGCAGCAGCTCTGGATCCTCATCGGCCTGTCCTTTTCCTACGGCGTTTTCCACGCTGCCGGTCCCGGCCACGGCAAGGCTGTCATTTCATCCTATGTCATCGCCAATGAGCAGACCCTGCGCCGCGGCGTCGCCATATCCTTCATGGCCGCTTTCATGCAGGGTGCTGTGGCGATCGTGATCGTCGGCGTCACCTATTTTGCCCTGCGCGGCAGCGGCATATCCATGACCGAGGCGACCCATACCCTTGAAATAGCCAGCTACGGGTTGATTGCCGCTTTTGGCGGCTGGCTGCTGTGGAAAAAACTGCGCCCCGCTGCAAGGCACCAGCATCATGATCATGATCATGATCATGATCACGGGCACGGGCATGGGCATGGGCATGGGCATGGGCATGGGCACGGGCATGATCACGGACACGACCATGAGCACAGCCATGAACACGGCCATGGCGACCACCATCATCAGGGCACCAGTGATGTCTGCGAAACCTGCGGCCATTCCCATGCACCGGACCCGGCAATATTGAAGGGTGAACAGTTGAAACTGCGGGAAGCCTGGTCGGCCATCGTGGCAATCGGCCTGCGGCCCTGTTCAGGCGCATTGATCGTTTTGACGTTTGCCCTGCTGAACGGGCTTTATCTGGGCGGCATCCTGTCGGTGGCCGCCATGTCGATCGGCACCGCCATCACCGTGTCCATCCTGGCAACCTTGGCCGTTTTGGCAAAGGGCGTGGCCATTCGTTTTGCCAGCAGCCAGTCAGCGGCCATGCGTATCGGCAATATTATCGAGATCGCCGGAGCCCTGACTGTCCTGCTGCTTGGACTTGTCCTGCTGGTCGCCGCGCTTCAGGCCTGATCGGAAGGGCCATTGTGGCGCCGCTGATAGAGGCCCCGCAACCAGAAGATTGCAAAAAAGCCGACCACGAAGACACCCGCCAGCCCATAGCCCAGCCAGGGTGATATCTCGCCCAGCGCAAGAACCAATGTCGGCATGGCCAGAAACACCAGCGCTATGACGGCGAGGATAATGGCGGCAGCGATTGCCGAGGATTTTGCACTGCTGTCTGACATGGCCCTGCTCCTGACTGATCGTGGGTGGAATGTTATATATCTCATTAGAAAGACTTTGACATACAATTGAAAAGAAATCGGCAATAGGCCATGAATGAAGATGCTCTGATTGGGGCATCACTAACAACAATTGGGAGAGTGTCCATGCAGACGATTGCGGCCTTTGATCGCATGGGAGAGGAAAACGCCTTTGCAGTCCTGGCACGGGCAGCGGCCCTTCAGGCAGAAGGCCGAGACATCATCAATCTGGGCATTGGCCAGCCGGATTTCAAAACACCGGCGCATATTGTCGAGGCAGCCATCAAGGCGCTGAAAGACGGCCATCACGGCTATACGCCGGCAAGTGGTCTGCCGCAGACCAGGGAGGCCGTTGTTCGCCGCACCATGACCATGACTGGTGTGGAGGTCTCACCGGACCGGGTGATGATCATGCCCGGTGGCAAACCGACCATGTATGCGGCCATCACCATGTTTGGTGAGCCTGGCACCGAAATCCTCTATCCTGACCCGGGCTTTCCGATCTATCGATCAATGATCGATTTCACCGGTGCAAAGGCCGTTCCCATTCCCATTCGCGAGGAAAACGGTTTTGCTTTTTCGGCTGAGGAAACCCTGTCGAAAATCACCCCCGCCACGCGTCTGCTGATCGTCAATTCGCCCGCCAATCCGACCGGCGGCGTGACGCCGCGCAGTGAAATTGAAAAGCTGGTTGCCGGTCTGGCGCAACACCCGCATGTCGCCATCATGTCTGACGAGATCTATGACGTCATGACCTACGATGGTGAAAGCCATACCTCATTGCTGGGCTTCCCCGAGATCAGGGACAGGCTGATCATCCTCAATGGCTGGTCGAAAACCTGGGCCATGACCGGTTGGCGCATGGGATGGTCGATCTGGCCGGAGGGACCCGGCGGTGCCAGGCTCTATGACAATGTGCGCAAACTGGCGGTCAATTGCTGGTCCTGCGTGAACGCACCAAGCCAATTTGCCGGCATTGCTGCCATTGATGGCCCGCAGGACGATGTCCATGCCATGCTCAAGGCCTTCGACAGCCGCCGCAAGCTGGTGGCAAAAAGGCTGAATGCCATCGACAACATCCGCTGCGCGACACCCAAGGGCGCCTTCTATGCCTTTCCGAATATCAAGGACACCGGCTTCAAATCCAAGGATCTGGCCTCCCGCCTGCTCGAAGAATCAGGCATCGCCCTGGTGGGCGGGCCGGATTTCGGCGAATACGGCGAAGGCTATATCCGCTTTTCCTGCGCTGCCTCCGAAGAACAGATCGAAGCCGCCATCAAACGTTTTGCCGCGTTCCTGGAGAAGAACAAGGACGGCTGACGCGCCTATCGCCTCTTAACGCGTGACGATTTCCGGCCCCATCAGCGCATAGGGCAGGAAGGTCGACAGGACCGGCACATAGGTGACCAGAATAAGAAAGACAAAGAGCACGGCGACAAAGGGCAGCGCCGCGCGCACCACCTGCATGAGACTCATGCCGGTGATGCCCGACGTCACGAACAGGTTGAGACCGATGGGTGGCGTTACCATGCCGATCTCCATATTGACCACCATGATGATGCCCAGATGCACCGGATCAATGCCCAGTTCCATGGCGATGGGAAAGACCACCGGTGCCACGATCAATAGCAACCCTGACGGCTCCATGAATTGCCCGCCCAGCAACAGCAGCACATTGACCGCGATCAGAAACGTGAACCAGGTAAAACCGGCGTCCAGCATGACATCGGTAATGGCCTGCGGGATCCGTTCCGCTGTCAGCACATGCGCGAACAGCAATGCATTGACGATAATAAACATCAGCATGATGGTTGTCTTGGACGCGTCAACCATCACCTTGCGGGTGTCTTCATTGAAGAAGACGGCAAAGGAATTGCGGCCCATCAAAGACAGATTACGGCCCCAGATCGGCAGTCCGGCAGCCAGCATCGCGGGGGCACGGGCAAGCCCTTCCTGACCCCGCCAGGCAATATAGGCAACAATGATCGCCACAGACAGAACCAGCCCCAATTGGGCCCGTCCCGCCGCGCTCACCGTTTCCATGTCGGCGGTTGCAAAAAACGACAGGATCATCCAGACGAAGAAAAAGGCAAGCGCATAGACCGAGGCCGAAAATCCGACCCGCGCCGACTTGCTGTCACTGTCCAGAACCCAGGGAACATCCTTCATCGGGCCCATGTCGCGGTAGATGAACAGGGCAATGAAAAACGCATAGACCGCCGCGACAGCCGCCGCCTCCGTGGGCGTGAAAACACCGCCATAAATACCGCCGAGAATAATGATGATCAGGAACAGGCCCCAGCCTGCCTGTTTGCCACCATCAAGCAATTCCTGAAAACCTCTCCAGGGTTCGGCTGGCAAACCCTTGATCCGCGCCATCACATAGATGGCAACCATCAGCATCAGCCCCGCCACCAGTCCCGGTATCACCCCGGCCAGAAACATGCGCCCGACCGACACATCCGTTGCCGCTGAATAGACAACCATGACAATGGATGGCGGAATCAGGATGCCAAGCGTACCCGCATTGGCAATGATACCGGAGGCAAATTCCTTGCTGTATCCGACCTCACGCATGCCGGCGATGGCGATCGATCCAATGGCCACGACGGTCGCCGGCGATGAGCCCGACAATGCGGCAAACAACATGCAGGCCAGAACACTTGCCATGGCCAGCCCGCCGCGAAAGTGCCCCACCGTGGCGATGGCGAAGCGGATGATTCGCTTGGCGACGCCGCCGGTGGACATGAAAGCCGATGCCAGGATGAAAAACGGGATCGCCAGCAGGGTGTAATTCTGTGATGCCGTGAACAGATGCAGGGCAACCGATGACATGGAATCCTGCGAGAAGAAGGCAATCACCAGGATCGATGACAGTCCCAGCGACACCGCCACCGGAACGCCCATGAACAACAGCCCCAGAACCAGGACAAAGAGGATGAATGCGTCCATGAGTTCAGTCCTTGAATAGGTCTTTGTTTTCAGCGACCAGGTCTTCGGCTTCGTGGCTGGCAATGATCAGCTTTCGATCACCGTTCCAGATTTGCACCATCGCCTGCAAACTGCGAAAGGCAAACAGGGCAAGGCCCACCGGAAGTATGAGATAGGCGATCCAGCGCTGCACCCGTTCCTGCACACCCAGACTTTCCTGAACCCAGACCGGGTAGCGCAGATCATCAAGCCCGATGCCGATCTGGAACATCTTGCGCCAATAGAATACCGCGCCGCCCTTGGTATCAGCGCCGAAATAGGCCAGCCAGCCGGCCGACAGCAGCGTGATTGCATAGATGACAGCGCAGAGAGCGCCAAACAGGGCAACAGCGCGGAATGCGCGCGCCGGAAGCAATTGAATGAAGGCATCAACGCCCAGATGGCAGCCGATCTTGATGCCATAGCTCATGCCGAACAGGATCATCCAGGCAAACAGGATGCGGGTAAACTCCAGCGCGCCGCCCCAACCGGTGTTGAAGCCGTAGCGCGCGATGACCTGCAGGAAGGAAACAATGGTAATCAGCGCCAATATCGACGCCAGAACATTCTCTTCAAACCGGGTGACGGCCTCCGGCCGGGCCCGCTCGATGAAAAACAGCGCCACGACGATCAGCACCATGCCCAGATAGGGCCAATAGGCTGCCATTTCATCCTCCCCTTCAGATTTCAGGTCCGTACGCCAAGGTTCATACAGATGCGCCAGTGCCTGTGTCTGTGCATGTGTCTGTGCCTGTATCTGTCCGGAATGCCCACAAAGCGGGCATCCCGGTTTTGGTTCGCTTCAATTACTGATTGGCAGCAACGGCAGCGTCGATATTTTCCTTGCCGATGTCGGCTTCGAACTTCGCCCAGACGGGTTTCATGGTCTCAACCCAGACTTTGCGCTGCTCCGGTGTCAACTGGCGGATCGCGCCGCCGGCGGCAATGATCCCCTGTTTGGCCTCTTCATTGATGGCCTCGGCATTGGCATTGGCCTTGTTGACCTCCTCGGAAAAGATGGTGACAAACTGTTCGCGCACATCCTCAGGCAGGCTGTTGAGCCAATCCGTGGAGGTGATCGCCAGATAGGTCAGCAACTGATGGTTTGTTTCAGTGACGCCATCTTGAACCTCAAAGAATTTCTGTTTGTAGATGTTCGACCAGGTGTTTTCCTGTCCGTCCACCACGCCGGTCTGAAGCGCGCCGTAAACTTCCTTGAAGGCCAGCTTCTGAGCTGATGCGCCCATCGCTTCGATCATAGCAACAGCAACGTCAGAGGTCTGCACGCGGAACTTCAGACCATCAGCATCCTCAGGCACCAGAAGCGGCTTGTTGGCGGAAAAATGCTTCAGACCATTATAGACATAGCCAAGGCCGGTATAACCCTTGTCCTCTATGGCTTTCAGCATTCCCTGACCGACAGGTCCCTGGGTGAAATTATTCACCGCAGCCATGGACGAAAACAGGAATGGCAGATCGAAAAGCCGATAGGCCTTTGTATAGGCTTCGAATTTCGACAACGACGGTGCCGCCACCTGAACATCACCCAGCAGCAAGGCTTCCATCACCTTGTCGTCATCGAACAAGGTCGAGTTCGGATAAACCTCCATACAGGCCTTGCCATTCATTTCGTCATTGATGCGCGCAGCAATGGCCGTGGCCGCGTCACCCTTTGGATGACCGGAATTTGCAGTCACATGGCTGAACTTGATAACAATCTCGCCATCATCACAGTCGTCCGCCATGGCATGACCGGCACTCAACATGATGGCAATAGCCGAAACGGCACCCAATAATTTCTTCATATTATCCTCCTGAGGCGTGCTTGCGCATCGCCTGATTCTCCCGGATCGGATACTTGCATCCAATCAGATGACGATGGCCACCAAACCAGCAAAATTGCGGCGGTGACCTGGTATGACGGCAGTCGTCCGGGGTGAATGTCAAGCTTTGGCTACGATCGTAGCCACTCCCCCGAGTGACGATGTCCCGACGTCTATGACTTAGCAATATGCATGCCATACGGCTGATCAAGGGCCTGATTACGAAACAATCAAACGATTACAGCAAGATAGAAAATTGCTGCACCCTTGAGCCGCCACACCTGGGACCCGACCATGGGTAGCAGGCTACACATGACTTGCAGTCTGCGGGTAGCCAGCTACCCGAAAACGTTAGAGCGTTTCATAGACCCTATTCAGTGCCCTCGAAAGAAATACCCAACCGCTTGATCTTGTCGTAGAGGCCTTTGCGGGAAATACCCAGCGCTTCATAAACAGGTTTGAGCCCACCCTCATGGCGTGAAAGTTCCGTTTCAATCGCCGCCTTTTCAAAAGCCGCAACCCGGCTGGCCAACGTTGGCGCCTGATCGCGCGTGCCCTCGGAGGCTGTATCGAAACCGTTCCACATGCCAAGCACAAAGCGTTCGGCATAATTGCGCAATTCCCGCACATTGCCCGGCCAGTCATGGTCAAGCAGCTGCGTTTCCAGATCATGGTCGATATCGGGTATTTCACGGCGGTAGCGGGCTCGTGCATCGCGCGCCAGATGGAAAAACAGCAACGGAATATCATCCTTGCGGTCGCGCAGCGGCGGGATGGCAAGGGTGATGACGTTGAGCCGATAGTAAAGATCAGATCGGAAAGCGCCCTTGGCGCTTTCCTTTTCCAGATCGTATTTTGTTGCCGCAACGAAACGCACATCAAGCGGTATGACCTTGTTCGAACCCAGCCGTTCAACGGTTCGCTCTTCAATGGCGCGCAGCAATTTTGCCTGAAGATCAAGCGGCATGGATTCAATTTCATCCAGAAATACGGTGCCGCCATGTGCATGTTCCAGCTTGCCGATGCGCAATTTCTGGGCACCGGTAAAGGCGCCCGATTCATGGCCGAACAATTCGGATTCGAATATCTCGGCAGGCAGGGCAGCGCAATTGATCGCAACAAAATTGCCCTTTGCCCGTGGACCATAATCATGCAGCGCACGGGCCACTACCTCCTTGCCCGAACCGGTTTCTCCGACGATGAGAACATCGGCATCCGTTTCGGCAACAGCCTTGATCTGCCCGCGCAATTTGATGATCCCGGCGGACCGGCCGACGAGCCGCTGAATCAGATCATGACGCTGGTCCAGCTCATTGCGCAACGTCCGGTTTTCCAGCACCAGCCGCCGTTTTTCCAGAGCCCGCTCGATCACTGTCGACAATCTGGATACGGGAAACGGCTTTTCGATGAAATCATAGGCACCGCCGCGCATCGCTTCCACGGCAATTTGCACATCCCCATGCCCGGTGATCAGGATAACGGGATAGGTCGGATCAATGGCCAGCGCCTTTTTGAGCAACACCATGCCATCATCGCCCGGCATCCGGATATCCGTCACCACAACGCTGTAATCGTCGCGCCCCAGAGCTTCCAGCACGCTGTCGGCACGGCTATGAGCAATCACGTCCAGCCCTTCCAGTTCCAGAGCCTGCGCCAGGGCATGCCGCAAGTCGTCATCGTCATCAACAAGATGAATGGTTCCACTGATCAAGGCTGTTTACTCCGCTGCAATTTCCGTCACTGCGGCCGGGCGCAGCCTCACAATGAAACAGGCACCGCCGCTGGAGCTCTCCTCCAGCTCAAGGTGACCTCCGAAATCACCCATAATACTGCTGGCAATGGACAGACCTATCCCAATACCTGCGCCAACATCCTTGGTGGTGAAAAACGGTTCAAAAATGGATTCGCGCTGGTCCGGCGGTATGCCCGGCCCATTGTCCTCGATGCGGACAATCACGCCTGCGGCCTCTTGGCGCGCCGAAATCACCACCCGGCCATCGGTCTGTCCTGCAAGTGCATCAACCGCATTGTTGATCAGATTGACAAAGACCTGCGAAAGACGGATTTGCCCGCCGAAGACCAGAAGCGGCTCTTCTTTCATGTTCACGACAAGGCTGACACCCGCCTTGCGCGCCTGCGGCCTGACCAGCATCAGGGCCTCGTCGATAATCGGTGCGAGTGCCACCGCTTTGACTTCGGTGCCGGGTTTTCGTGAGAAGGACAACAGGCTGCGCGATAGGCTCGCCATGCGATCAACAAGCCGGTTGATACGGGTCAGATTGTCCGAAACATGCCTCGTCCGGCCACTGTCCAGAAAGCGGACGGCATTTTCGGAATAGGTACGGATGGCTGCCAGAGGCTGGTTGAATTCGTGGCTGAGGGCAGCGGACATCTGCCCCAGGGTTGCCAGTTTGGTCGCTTGAACCAATTCGGCCTGGGTTAATCGCAATTGTTCTTCGGCCTGCCATCTTTCGTCGATTTCCCTTGAAAGCGAGACGTTCGATTCACTCAGAGCCTTGGTGCGTTCGCGAACCAGTCGCTCCAGACGCAATGCTGCTGCCCGATCCTGGCGCATGCGCAAGTGCTGCGTTTCACGCTGTTGAACAAAAATGAAAACGATCAGGGCGAACAGCAGGCCAACAAGCCCCGCAATGGCTGCGCCGGTCCACCAGGCCACGACCAATGATCTTTCGCTGGACAGGACATGCAGTTTCCAGTCAAGCAACGGCAAATCGCGCGTCAGGTCGGCGTGCAGGAATTTGCCGTCCACCAGCACCTGCGCCGACGAACCGGCTTTTGACATCAGCTCATCCAGTGGCTTCAACCGCCATTGCGGCTGATTGGTCAGGAATACCGTGCCGGCGTTGTCTGTGACAAATATCGGATTGGTCGAGAGTGACCAGGCAGCCTCAACCGTATCGAAATCAACATAGACGGCGATCACGCCGATCAGCTGATTGTCGCTCCGAATGCCAAAAGCAAATGCATAGGCCCTTTGCTCGGACTCCAGAGAGATCGCCTGCCGGCCGAGCCGACCCTGCCGAACAGCTTCCAACAGTCTCTTGTGTTCTTCGCCCTGACCGGAAAACAATTCCCCGGCCGTGGCAAGCAGGCGCCCGTCGGGGTAAAGAAAGGCAACGTCCTTGGCGCCTGACATGCCGGCGATTTCAATGGCTTTTCTGCGCGCCGCATCCTTTTGATCCCCAGCACCCGGTTGAAAAAGCGCTATGACCGATGCCTCGCGTGACAGAAGCGGTGGAAGCAGCCGGTATTTGTCAAGAATGCCGGACAGCGCCTCCGCCTGAACGGCCAGCGTCTCGGCGGCCTTGTTCTGTAATTGATCTTCAGCGCGTTGACGCCACCATTGTGCACTGGCAAGAATTGCAACCACACTGACGACGCAAACCAGACACGCAACAATGAGACGTGTCCGGAGAAAATTTCTACGTATGGATGCACCACTGACCATCAGTGAATTCTATTCTCAATTGCCGCAGAATGCCACTTGCCAACCATGCCTTTCAAAGTTTCCCCGATAGCATGCGTTGACCAATGGCGACCGATTTAATCATCGCGAAAACCGGCTGACCGATCCCCAGCTTCAACGCATCAAATGCGTATCGGGTGATCCTCGCACGCAACATCTGCCCGCTGACCTGCAGCAGAATTTCGACAAAGGGACTGTCGTCCAGCGCCAGATCATGGATGGTGGCCGGCAGGATATTGCGCACGCTGACATCCTTGGGCATGGACAGGGAAAGGGCAACATCACGCGCCTTGACGCGCATGCGCAACCGATCGCCGACCGCCAGTCGCTCATTGACGATATAAAGCAGGCAGCCTTCCCCCAGCGCGATTTCACACAAACCGTATTCAGGCAGATATCGTGCCATGGTTCCCGTCAGCAAGGAACTGGCCTCATGGCGACCAAGCGCCGGACCAAATTCCAGCCGCGAGAACATCTCGACCGCATTGCCGGCACCCAGCACCCCCCCATCAGCCATCAGCACCAGCGTATCGGCAAGCCTGGCAACTTCATCGACTTCGTGACTGACGTAGACGATCGGCAGGCCGATTTCGTCACGCACCTCTTCCAGATAGGGCAGGATTTCGCGTTTACGCTGTTGATCCAGAGAGGCCAGCGGTTCGTCCATCAACAAGAGAGCCGGATCAGCCAATAACGCCCGTCCGATGGCCACCCGTTGCTTTTCGCCGCCAGACAGGGTTCGCGGATAACGCTGCAGCAGGCCATCAATGCCAAGCATCTGGGTAATGCGTCCGATGTCCGTGGTTGCCGACCTCTTGCCCGCCCATCGACCATAGGTCAGGTTGCGCAGCACTGACATGTGCGGAAACAGCCTTGCCTCCTGGAAGACCATGCCGACGCGGCGGTCCGCAGGCGCAATATCGATGCCTTTGGCGGCATCAAAAAGCACCCGGCCCATCACTGCGATGCGTCCGGCATCAGGCCTGACCAGACCCGCAATCATCTTCAGGACCGTCGTCTTGCCCGCGCCTGATTGGCCAAACAGGGCGGTGAGCCCCGGCCCCGCTTTGAATTTGGCAGCAAGCGCAAACTGATCAAGCCGCGCGTCAACGGCAACATCGAGCCCTTGCCCCTGCATCTTGGCGTCTTTCGCGTGGTCCGTCATTGGCGCGTCCACTTCCCCATACGCCTGCCGATCCATTCGGAAACCAGCACCGAGCCAATGGCCAGAAAGGCCGACACAGCGATCATCAGCATCACCGTCCTGTCACCTGACGGACTTTGCAACAGGGAATAAATCGCCAGCGACAGGGTTTGGGTTTCCCCCGGTATGTTCGAGACAAAGGTAATGGTTGCTCCAAATTCACCCAGTGCCTTGGCAAAACCAAGCACGGCACCGGCCAGCACGCCCGGCAGCACGAGAGGCAAGGTGATCGTGACAAAACGGGTCAGCCGCTTGGCGCCGAGCGTTGATGCGGCTTCTTCCAGACCCCTGTCCAGCGCCTCGATGGACAGGCGCATCGGGCGCACCAGCAGTGGAAAGGCCATGATTGCTGCCGCCAGTGCTGCGCCCGTCCAGTGAAAGGCAAACTGGATACCAAGGGCGTGAAACAGGCCGCCCAGATATCCATTGCGACCGAAGAGCACCAGCAGCATATAACCGGTAACGACCGGCGGCATGACCAGCGGCAATGTGATCAACGCCTGAACGAGGCTTTTGCCGGCAAATTCATGACGCGCCAGAAGCCAGGCCACGATGAAGGCGATTGGAATCGAAAACACCATGGCCGTGGCCGCGATTTTCAGCGACAGAAAAATAATATCGATGACGTCGTTTCCCGTCATTGGCCCGTTGCCCCGACCCGGGTTTCAATCATCGGATGAAGGCCTGGTGAACCCGTAGCTGGCAAGCCCCCCGGCAGCTGCCGCCGCCTTGAAAAAATTGTAAAAGGCTTTTGCCTGCGGTCCCGCTGTGCGGGTGAGCGCGATAGGGTAGATGATGGGTTCATGCGTATCATCTGAAAACCTGTAGACGATTTCGAGGTTTTTTCCCATCCGGGCATCCGAACCATAGACGATCGCATGAGAAACGTCGCCTCGGGCGGCCATGGCCAGAGCAACACGCACATTTTCTGCAAATGCCGCCTGCTGCATGACCTTGCGCCAAAGACCTTGATGATCCAGCGCCTGCCTGGCATAGATTCCGGCAGGCACATGGGCAGGATCGCCCATGGCGAACCGCTCTGAACCCAGCCGATCCGCCAGTTCTGTGTCATTTGTTATTTTTTTCTGTGGGCCAGCCGCAACAACGACCAGTGTATTGCCTGCGACCGTGGAAACGCTCTGCGGATCGACAAGGTCGCGTTCCTCCAGATATTCCATCCAGGCGGGATTGGCAGAGATAAAAATATCCGCCGGTGCGCCTGCCTCGATCTGCCGGGCCAGCGTCCCCGAACCGGCGAATGAGACAGTCACGGCCTTGCCGGTCGTCTCCCGGTAGGAATGCATAATGGATTCAACTGCATCCTTCATGCTTGCAGCGGCAAAGACCAGAGTTCTTTCAGCGCCATGGGCCGTCGACAGCACTCCTGTCAGCGCCAAGGGGAAAGCGGTCATAAATGCAAGCAAGACGATTGCGCGAAGGCGAGGCATCTCATCAGGTGTCCAGTTGAAAACAACCCGACACTAGAGGCCTTGCCAACAGCTGTGAAGTTGTTTTCCCGCAAGACTGCGCGGAAAAACGAAGACCTGCCCAGCACTTGACAAAAGGGGCACTTGACCGACGGGGATACCCGAGCCGTCAGAAGCTATTTGGCGCTGGCGCCGGAAACGGTGGCCTCAATGTGATCGATCAGCGCATCGGGCAGACCAAGCCGCCCGGCCAGAAGATCCAGATAACCGCGCTCGGCCCTTAAATCAGGATCAATGGCCAGCCGCGATGCCGTATAGAGCTCAACCTTCTGCGCATCCGTTTGTGCGGTGGCAACAATATCCTGCAGAGAGGTCGGGTTTTGCAACTCCGCATCAATGAAGGCCTTTGCGTCTTCAGCCATTCCAGCCACTGAAAGCCGGTCTGCAATGCGTGACCGCTCTTCCTCGTCCACATGGCCATCGCTGTTTGCGGCGGCGATCATGGCGCGCACCAGTGCCAGCGCAAAACTGTCGTCAACCTTTTCGATATCCATATCAAAACCGGCATCGACGGCCTCCGGGATGACCTTGACATCCAGCGGCTCAGGGCTGCTTTGGGGTGCTTTTCCGGCCTGATAGTTCTTGTAGGCCTGATATCCAAGTCCGGCAATCGCGGCCATGCCGCCCAATTGCAGCGCTGATCCGGTGAGCGAACGGCCAACCCCGGTTCCAAGCAGAACTGCGGCGATCACACCGGTTGCAAGCGGGTTTTGCTTGGCAAGTCGTGTCGCCTGGCCGGCTTTGTCGCGCACGCTATCATCGGTTCCAGGGACTTTTGAACCCAGAAACTGGTCCAGTAGTGTCTTCGGATCAAACATTGGCTGAAAGGCTCCCACAGGATGAAATCATCTTCATCCCAGATAGGTGCGCCTTGCCGCTGTTTCAAACCCTGACATGCGACATTTATCGCGGCATGACCTATTTGCCCAGGGCTGCAGCGGCGGCGGCAAGGGCTGTGATGGCGTCCCAGTCACCGGCTTCGACCAGGGCTTTCGGCGCAACCCAGGAGCCGCCAACACACACGACATTGGGCAAAGCCAGATAATCCAGCGCCAGTGCCGGGGTGATGCCTCCGGTCGGACAAAACTGAATGCCGGCCAGCGGCGAGGACAGCGATTTCAGATAGGCAGCGCCACCGGCCTGTTCAGCCGGGAAAAACTTCATCACCGCATAGCCCTCTTCGCGAAGCGCCATGACTTCGCTGGGCGTCGCAGCACCCGGCAGCAGCGGCACCGGCATACGCCGCGCAGCATCCAGGATTTCCAGCGTGGTGCCCGGGCTGACGATGAATTTGGAACCGGCCTTGACCGCTGCTTCGTAGTGCTTTGCGTTCAATATGGTGCCGGCACCGACCTCGGCGCCCTCCACTTCGTCGGCAACGGCTCTGATCGCCTCCAGAGCGGCATCGGTTCTCAGCGTTATCTCGATGGCCTTCAATCCACCCTTTACCAGCGCGCGCGCCAGAGGAACGGCCGATGCCGCGTTGTCGATGACCAGAACCGGCACAACCGGCTGGAGTTGCAGAATTGAAAGCAATTTGTCTGTTTTTTTACCCATGTCACACCATTTTGCCATAATTACTCTTGCCGATACCATTTGACGGCACTGCCTGTCCACATGACCGCAGCATTGAGGCCGATAGAACAGTGTAAAGATTGCACCGGATGCTGTTTAGCGATATGGCGACAAACATGAGTAAAACAGATAAAACGACCGAGGCAATGAGCACAGATTTCCATGTCGCCGCCCTTTATCATTTCACCCCGCTGAACCGGTTCGCCGATCTGCGTGAGCCGATACAATCGGCCTGCGACAGGCATGGCGTCAAGGGAACCCTGCTGCTGGCCAGTGAGGGTATTAATGGCACCATTGCAGGTTTTCCCGGCGCGATTGCCGATGTCTTGCATTTCTTGCGGTCGATCCCCGAGTTATCCAATCTGGAACACAAGGAGAGCCGGGCTCAGGCCATGCCCTTCAACCGTATGAAGGTTCGCCTCAAAAAGGAAATCGTGACCATGGGCGTTGAAGGCATCGATCCGCTTGAAAGTGTCGGAACCTATGTCGATCCACAGGACTGGAACGCACTCATTTCAGATCCCGATACGATCGTCATCGACACCCGCAATGACTATGAAACGGCCATCGGACAATTCAGGGGTGCCGTGGACCCGCATACAAAATCATTTCGCGAATTTCCCGACTGGGTGCGCAACAATGCGGGCCTGCACAACAAGCCCAAAATCGCCATGTATTGCACTGGCGGCATCCGCTGCGAGAAGGCAACGGCTTTCATGAAAGCCGAAGGCTTCGAGGATGTCTTTCACCTCAAGGGTGGAATTTTGAAATATCTTGAAAACGTCAGGCAGGAAGAAAGCCTTTGGGAAGGGTCCTGCTTTGTGTTTGACGAAAGGGTGTCCGTGACACACGGTCTGCAGGAGGGTGAGCACCAGCTTTGTCACGCCTGCCGCCAGCCCCTGACGCCGCAGGAGATGGAAAGCCCGAATTATGAAAAGGGCGTATCCTGCCCCTATTGCCACGAGGAACGAAGCCCTGAAGATCGCGCCCGCTATCGCGAACGGCAAAAACAGATTGCCCTGGCAAAATCACGCGGTGAGAAACATTTGGGGAGCTAGCGCTTGTCGCCTAATGTCAGATTCGGGATTCCCAAATTGG